>ERZ808259.3-NODE-3-length-236119-cov-7.172953_pt1 | contig 236119 bp, 180 predicted proteins | sample MGYA00521279_ERZ808259 | MGnify/ENA primary metagenome ERZ808259 (study PRJEB31516, sample SAMN03275586) | gut metagenome | biome: mammalia-associated habitat; material: feces | host: Papio cynocephalus | place: Kenya | collected 2012-07-27 ...
CCGCGAAGAAGTGGCAGGAAGCCTTCGGGCTCAACGCCTCCTGGCTGATGACGGGTGAAGGCCCCATGCTCGTGGGGCAGGAGGGCGCGCCCGAGAGGCCCCTGTCCCTGGCCAGCCACAGTGACGGCGGGGGCATCCCCCTCATTCCCGTGGAGGCCATGGCGGGCGCGTTTCGGGGCGAGAGGACGGTGCTGGAGTACGAGTGCGAGAGGTACATCGTGCCCGCCTTCGAGGGGGCGGACTTCCTGGTGCGCGTGACGGGGGACAGCATGGTGCCCACCTTCCGCAGCGGCGACATCGTGGCCTGCCAGCGCGTGCCGCTCGACAACCTCTTCTTCCAGTGGAACCGCGCGTATGTGCTCGACACCACACAGGGGGCCATCATCAAGCGGGTGCGCCAGGCGGGCGACACCGGCCACATCCTCATCGTGTCCGACAACGCGGAGTACACGCCCTTCGAGCTCCCCAGGGAGCAGCTGCACGGCCTTGCCCTCGTGCGCGGCCTCATAAGGCTGGAGTGACATGCCCGGCCTCGCGGAACAGCGTCTGGGGAGGGCCCTGCAGCCGTGAGCGTATTATGTTAAGCAAGCGGGCTTTTCCTTAACATGACACGGCCAACGTGTTAAGCAAAACGGCCTTCCCTTAACACGAGCGTCCAGACGCGCAAAGCGGGGCGGGCATCGCATGATAGTGCAAAAAACGTGCAAACACACAAAAACGCATAAAGCATAAATAACAAAACCACAAAAGGGTAGCAATGCCTCGCGCTCTTTACATGAACAAATCACATTAATATGACAAGAAGATTCCTGTGTGCCCTCATGCTGGCACTGTGCAGTGTGGCCAGTTCCCTGGCCGTGCTCAAGGAGAAAGACCTGCCCCGCACGTTGGGCGTGCTCAAGGCCGAGCTCAAGGACAACTATGAGCGACAGCAGATGTTCATGAGCATGTATGAGCAGCGCGGGGCGCGCCAGCACCAGATGCTGGTCAGCTACATGCAGCAGTGTGAGCAGATAAGCCTCATGCTCTATTCGCAGTCGGCCGAGAACACTTTTGACATGGCCTATGCCTGCCAGCAGGCCACCAACCTGTCACAGGACCTCAAGAGGCGGAACAGCCGCATGCATCAGTACGACAAGATCATCGTGCAGCTCAGGCAGGAGATAGAGCGGTATGACGCGCTCATCCAGTCGCTCAAGAGCATGCCGCCTGTCTCGGCGCGGGATGCCGACAGCGTGGTGTCGGTATATGACAGCATACTCATGCAGGCCATTGACTCGCTGGCCGAGAAGGCCGACTCGATCAAGGCCGTGCGGGACACCATAAAGGGCAAGCCGGAGGCTGTGGGGCAGACGCGCGGGAAGGGGCCCAAGGAGTCGCGGGAGGACACGGGGCACCCGTTGTATCTCAGAGGCCAGGAGCTTCTTGACAGGGAGGAGTGCCTGAAGTATGCCGAGAGCATCAAGGCCAACCTGCAGCGTTTCCTGGACAGCATGGAGAACGAGAACACCTACTACCAGAGTGTCACCGCCAAGGTGGCCGAGATAGACTCCTTTGCCCAGGAGCGCTACAAGGTATTGCAGAGCGACATCTTCAAGAACGGGAGCGAGAACTACTTCGAGGTACTGGCCCATCTGCCCATGTATGTGCTGCGCGCGCAGATGGCCGTGCGGCAGAAGTACAAGCCTTTCGCGGGGCATGACCGCACCTTCTCGGAGTGGCGTGGAGCCACCGTGCTCTTCATCAGCGTGTTCCTGGTGCTCTACCTGTGCCTGGCCTTGCTCGTGAGTTATGCGGCCCTGCGCTGGCTGCTGCCCAAGCGGTGGCGCGGGCATGACTTCAAGTTGCGTCTGCGCATGCTCAACAACGTGGTGGGCATAGCGCTCTTTGCCGTCATCGTGATGGCGGTGCACGCGAGCACGAACCATAATTTCGTGGCGATGGGTACGGGGCTTGTCATCAACATGGCCTGGCTCATGGAGGTCATCTTCCTGTCACTCTACATACGCCTGCACGGCGAGGAGATGCGCCATGCCGCCATCATCTACATGCCCTTGATGCTCACGGCCTTCATCGTGATACTCATGCGCATCGTGCTCATACCCAATATGCTGGTCAACCTCGTGCTTCCACCGCTCATGCTGGCGCTTTGCGTGTGGCAGTTGGTGGTCACCAAGCGTCACCGCAGCCATCTGCCCGTGCTCGACATGGTCTATATCCATCTCACCACGATAGCCATGGTGGTGTGCACCGTGGCGTCCTGGTCCGGCTACACGCTGCTTGCCGTGCAGATACTGGTGTGGTGGACCTTCCAGCTGGCGGCCATCATGACCATCACCTGCCTGTATGACCTTATGGGCATGTATGAGCGCAAGGTGCTGGTCAAGCGGCTGGCCGCTGGCCGCAGTGGCGGTGTGGGGGCCGGTGCGCTCAGCGGGCAGGAGCAGGAGTCCATCCTGCAGGCCATGCGCCGTGGCGACTTTATCGGGCAGACGTGGTTCTACGACCTCATGCGCCGCACGTTCCTTCCCATCATGGGAGTGGCCAGCGTGCTCCTGAGTTTCTACTGGGCTGCCCAGATCTTCGAGATGACCAGCCTTTGCGAGAAGATTTTCCTTACCGACTTCGTGAAGCAGAGCAACCTCATACGCCTTTCGCTCTACCGCCTGTGCCTGGTTGCGGCCCTGTGGTTTGTGTTCCGTTTCCTCAACTACGGCATATGCTGTCTCTACACCCACACGCGCCGCACACTCATTGCCACGGGGCAGACGCTCAACGTCACCCTGGCCCGCAATGTGATTGCCATCCTCTGCTGGGGCGCCTATCTGCTCATCACGCTGGCTGTCCTCGAGGTACCCAAGAGCGGCATCAGCATCGTGGGAGCCGGCCTGGCCACAGGTTTGGGCTTTGCCATGCAGAGCATCCTGGAGAATTTCTTCTATGGCATCAACCTCATGGCGGGACGCGTGCATGTGGGCGACTATATCGAGTGTGACGGCATATTGGGCAAGGTGGAGAGCATTACCTACCAGAGCACGCAGATTGTCACGGCCGACGGGTCGGTGATAGCCTTCCTCAACAGTGCCCTCTTCAGCAAGAACTTCAAGAACATGACACGCAACCACCGCTACGAGCTTGTCAAGATACCCGTGGGGGTGGCTTATGGAAGCAACGTGCAGCAGGTGCGCCAGATGCTTGTGCAGGCCATCACGCCATTGTGCGGTCAGACTGATGCCGAAGGCCACAGCGTGGCGCGCACCGACGTGCCCGTCAATGTGGTCTTTGCCAACTTCGGCGACAGTTCGGTTGACCTGCTTGTGTGCATCTGGATGCGCGTCGAGGACAAGATAGCCCTCACGGCCAAGGTGCGCGAGACCATCTACAACACCCTCACCCAGGGCGGCGTGGAGATACCCTTCCCGCAGTGCGATGTGCACATGAGGAAGTAAGGGCCGCCCCGTCATCCTCCCGACTCGCGGATGACGGGGGGATGGTTTTGGCCCGAGCTCCCGCCTGTGCCGTGGGCTGTCCGTGGCCCCAGGCGTGTGGCGCCGGGCATTGTCTTTTCCTTGACGTGCGCATGTCCCCACCCCTTGTCCATGCTGCTTTTGCCCACGCAGTGCGCCGCGTTGGCTGATGCAGTGCGCTGCGTTGGCTGATGCAGCGCGCCGCGTTGGCAGATGCAGTGCTCTGCGTTGACCGTTCAGCCCAGGCCGGACGGTCAGCGCGTCCGCACGCTTTCGGTGCCCCATGGAGGGCAGTTGTGTGTGGAGGAAGGGCATCCCCGTGCTTCCCGCCCGACGGGGCGGGCGTGTGTGCCGCCTTCCCGTTCCGTCCCCGTCCCTTTTTCAGCGTGCCGGCCAGCAACCCCCGGGTTTCGGGTCATTCGCATGCCGCCTGGTTTGTGGTTTCCTGTGCGACTTGAAATATCCCGGCCCATAATGCCGGGCATTCGCTCAAAAACACCTACATTTGCGTCAGGTAAACCACACATCATATATAATATGCGCATACTCGGCAACCTCATCTGGTGGGTGTTCGGCGGGCTGGAGGCAGCGATAGGCTACTTCACCGGCAGCCTGGCGCTGGCCATCACCATCATTGGCATCCCCCTGGCCATGCAGACGTTCAAGCTCGGGCTGCTCTGCCTGTGGCCTTTCGGTGCGCGGGTGGAGGATGGCGACTGCCCGCCTGGCTGCCTGCGCGTCCCGCTCAACCTGCTCTGGATACTGTCCGGCGGCCTCTGGGCTTGTCTTGTGCATGTGCTCTTCGGGCTTTTGCTGGCTGTCACCATCATCGGCATACCCTTTGCCAGGCAGCACTTCAAGATGGCCGGGCTGGCACTTGCCCCCTTCGGCAGGACTGTGGCACTGGACTTCTGATTTCGCGTGTGCGGGGGCTTCATATATGGATTATGTACCAAAAGTTTATCATCAACCAGGACGGAGTGCTCAGGTTCGGGCAGGTGTTTCTGCACCGCGACTTGCTGAGGACGGGCGAGCGGTGTGTCTATGGCGGCGGGCTGTGGCGTGTGGACGAGGAGCGAAGGCTTGTGCTGCTCTTCGGGCGCTCGTTTGACTTCGGCGAGCCGGACTTTGACCATGTGCGCAGCATTGACTGGACGGGGCTTGGGGGAAAGCCCGTCCCGCTCTACCACATGTGCGACTGGCCCGACGGGGAGGCGCTTGTACCCGTATATGCCAGGCGATGAGTGGCGGCGTGACATCCGGGGGCGCGGCAAACGCATGCCGGCGGATGCCGTGGCCGGATGCCGCCGGCTTGCGGCCGCCCTGCGGTCACGCCCGCACCGGGAGCGCGGGAACAGGGCGGACATCTCAGGCTTACAGGATGACGGCTTCATCCTCTCGCCCATCCGTCACAGCCATGCCCGGGCGGGTGGGCAAGTACCCGCAACGAGCATCCAGGGAGTGCCCGCAACTGTCCGGCGTGCCGTGAGGCGGTTCTTCACGCCACCGGCACCGCCGGGGGGCTGTACCGCATTTCAGCTACTGCACGGCTTTTTCGGCACACAGGACTACACAATACAGGTTAGAGGGCACATATTTCTGCCCGTTCCTCATGGCCACATCAAAGAATGCCCCTACCTTTGCAGCCTCAAAGAAAAAGGTGCCCATTCACACCTGAACGCAACTCAAAAGTAAAAAGCATGAAATTGACCCACCAACTGAACCAGTATGAGGGATTCATCTGGAAGCGAGAGATCAACGTACGCGACTTCATCCAGCACAACTACACACCGTATGAGGGTGACGCCTCATTCCTGGCACCTGCCACCGAGCGCACCCTGCGCCTGTGGAACCAGTTGAGTGAGATGTTCAAGGTAGAGCGCGAGAAGGGCGTGTATGACGCCGAGACGAAGCTCCCGCAGACACTCACCACCTATGGCGCAGGCTATATCAACAAGGAGGACGAGGTGATTGTGGGTCTGCAGACCGACGCTCCGCTCAAGCGCGGTATCTTCCCCAAGGGAGGCATACGCATGGTGGAGTCGGCCCTGGAGGCATACGGCTACAAGCTTGACAGCGGGACCAAGGAGATATACACCAAGTACCGCAAGACACACAACCAGGGCGTGTTCTCGGCCTACACCAAGGACATCCGCGACGCGCGCCACAGCCACATCATCACCGGGCTGCCCGATGCTTACGGGCGTGGACGCATCATCGGTGACTATCGCCGCATTGCCCTGTATGGCGTGAACAACCTCATCGAGGAGAAGAAGCGCTACATGGACCGCCTGGACATCGCCGAGATGAGCGACGAGGCGATACGCTGCCGCGAGGAGATTACCGAGCAGATCCAGGCGCTGAAGGACTTCGTGAAGATGTGTGCGGCTTACGGCTTCGACGTGACCAAGCCCGCACAGAACGCGCGCGAGGCTGTGCAGTTTGTGTATTTCGGCTACCTGGGTGCCGTGAAGGACCAGGACGGGGCTGCCATGTCCATCGGGCGCATCTCCACATTCCTCGACATCTTCATCGAGAGCGACCTGCGCGAGGGCAGGCTCACCGAGCAGGAGGCCCAGGAACTCATTGACCAGCTGATAGTCAAGTTGCGCATCGTGCGCTTCCTGCGCACCCCCGAGTACAACGAACTCTTCTCGGGCGACCCCGTGTGGGTGACGGCAACCGAGGGGGGCATGGGCATCGACGGGCGCACGCTGGTGACCAAGACCTGCTTCCGCATGCTGCACACGCTGGAGAACCTGGGTCCCGCCCCCGAGCCCAACCTCACCGTGCTGTGGAGCGAGCGCCTGCCCGAGGGCTGGAAGCGCTATTGCGCCGAGATGAGCATCAAGACCTCGGCCATCCAGTACGAGAATGACGAGCTCATGCGTCCCGACTATGGCGACGACTATGGCATTGCCTGCTGCGTGAGTCCCATGAAGATAGGCAAGCAGATGCAGTTCTTCGGAGCACGCGCCAACCTGGCCAAGTGCCTGCTCTATGCCATCAACGGCGGACGCGACGAGCGCAGCGGCGAGCAGGTGGCTCCCGCCTACGCACCCATCACGGCCGACACGCTCGACTATGACGAGGTGATGGAGAAGTTTGAGCAGATGATGAAGTGGCTGGCCAGAACGTATGCCAACGCCCTGCACATCATCCACTACATGCACGACAAGTATGACTACGAGGCGTTTGAGATGTCGCTGCATGACGGCGACGTGGAGCGCACACGCGCCACGGGCATCGCCGGACTCTCCATCGTGGCCGACTCGCTGGCCGCCATAAAGTTCGGCACGGTGAAGGTCATCCGCGACGGGCGTGGCCTGGCCGTGGGCTTCGAGAACACGGGCTATGTGCCCTTCGGGAACAACGACGACAACACCGACGCGCTCGCGCTGATGATTACCGAGAAGTTCATGGAGTACATGCGCCAGCACAACACCTATCGCGGGGCCAAGCCCACCCAGTCGCTGCTCACCATCACGTCGAATGTGGTGTATGGCAAATATACAGGCGCGACTCCCGATGGCCGTCCCGCAGGCGTGCCGTTCGCCCCGGGAGCCAATCCCATGAACGGACGCGACACGCGCGGGGCCGTTGCAGCCCTGTCGTCAGTGGCCAAGCTGCCCTTCCAGCACTCGCACGACGGCATCTCCTACACCTTCGCCATCTCGCCCGCGACGCTGGGCAAGCAGCCCGACATCCAGGTGAGCAACCTGGTGAGCCTGTTGGATGGCTACTTTACACCCGACGGGGGACACCATCTGAACGTGAACGTGTTTGACCGCCAGCTGCTTGTGGATGCCATGGAGCACCCCGAGAAGTATCCGCAACTCACCATCCGCGTGTCGGGTTATGCGGTCAACTTCATCAAGTTGACCCGCGAGCAGCAGCTGGATGTGCTGAGCCGTACCATCAACCAGAGCCTCTGAGGGCTGTGGTAAGCAAGATATGCCGCTCCCTGGAAGGCATGAATGTGCTTTCCGGGGGACGGCTTTTTGTTTTCATTCAGATTGTTTCGTAGACAAGCCGAAGGAGTTAAGACGATGAAGGGAAGGATACATTCGATAGAGACCTTCGGGGCCGTGGACGGTCCGGGGGTGCGCTTTGTGACGTTCATGCAGGGGTGTCCCATGCGGTGCGCGTTCTGCCACAACCCCGACACCTGGGATCCCCGGGCGCGGGTGCAGTTTGAGTGGTCACCCGGGGAACTGCTTCACGAGGCTTTGCGTTACCGCTCCTTCATCCGCAAGGGCGGTGTGACGGTCAGTGGGGGAGAGCCTCTGGTGCAGGCCGAGTTCGTGGGGGAGTATTTCCGCCTGTGCCGGGAGAAGGGCTTGCACACGGCTCTGGATACCAGCGGGGCCATAAGCACCGGGCGCGCGTTCTCGGTGCTGGACTATACCGACCTGGTGCTGCTGGATGTGAAGACCACCGACGACAGTCTGCACGCGGCCTATACGGGATGCACGCGAAAGCCCAACCAGGCATGGATGGAGCGGCTGGCCCTGCTGGGCAAGCCCACCTGGATCAGGCATGTGGTGGTGCCGGGCTACACGGCTGGTGAGGCTCGCCTGCGTGCGTTGGCCGAGTGGCTGAAGCCCTATGCCGGGGTCATCGAGCGGGTGGAGTTGCTGCCCTATCACACCATGGGGGTGTATAAATACGGGCAGTTGGGAATCAAGTATCCCCTGGAGGGCGTTCCCGCCCTCGCGCAGGAGGAGATACAGAGTGCCCGCGAGTTGTTCCGTGACATGCTGCCCGGCATCACCATTGGCTGAGACGATGTGCGGGACGGCCCCAATCGGGCCAAGTCCGGGCGCGGGCGGGAGCGCGGGGCACGCTGTCCGGGGAAGTGCCGGTGACTCCACGGCACAAGAAAAAGGATGCCTCTCAGCAGAAGCATCCTTTTCCGTTACGGGTAGCGCCTACGGGAATCGAACCCGTGTTCCATGCGTGAGAGGCATGTGTCCTAGCCGCTAGACGAAAGCGCCATGGCGTGGTGGAGCGTGTAGTCTCCTCCCCGAACTCCCTCTTCTCAAATGTTTGCCCACTAAAAAAGGATGCCTTTGTGCGGGTATCCTTCCTCTGGGGTAGCGCCTACGGGAATCGAACCCGTGTTCCATGCGTGAGAGGCATGTGTCCTAGCCGCTAGACGAAAGCGCCGTGTGCAATGTCGAGGGGTCAATCGGGCGGAAGCTGGGGGATTCGAACCCCCGGTACGGTAAACCCGCACGTCAGTTTAGCAAACTGGTGGTTTCAGCCACTCACCCAAACTTCCTTCTTCTCGCTCCGGGGCGAACCGCTGTCCGTACCCCTCTCTATTGCGATGCAAAGGTATGGGTTTTTCCGTATTCGCGCAAGTGTTCGGGTGAAAAATTCATATCTTTGCACAGAATAAGGTGCGGTCTTGGAGCCTGTGGCTTGCCTCTTGGAGCCAGTGCCCGCACAATCTGCGCTGTAAACGAATGAGCATGGGCAAGATGAGTGATGAGAAGAAGACGCGCTTGCCGGGCGGTTGCCGTCTGGTGGAAGTGCCGGAGATAAGGGACGCGCGCGGGAGTCTCTCTTTCCTGCAGGGGGGGGCGGGAGTGCCGTTCACCATAGAGCGGGTGTTCTGGATATGGGATGTCCCGCAGGGACAGACCAGGGGCGGGCATGCCCACAGGACGTGTGACGAGGTCGTGTTCCCCCTCAGTGGGGCATTCACGATGCATGTGGACGATGGTGCCGCCCAGGCCGATGTGGTGATGGACAGCCCCACCTGCGGCATACTGGTTCCCGCCGGCGTGTGGTGCAGCCTGGCGGACTTCCACGAAGGGACTGTTTGCCTGGCAGTGGCCTCGCAGCCTTATGACGCATCGGGCTATATCAACAATCACGAGGATTATATCGGGGAAGTCAAGGGGAAGCGATGACAGTCATACCATATTCAATCAACAAGCGCGAGGACTGGGACTCCTTCGTGCGCAGGTCAAAGAACGGGACATTCCTGCTTCAGCGCGGTTTCATGGATTATCATGCCGATCGCTTCTTCGACTGCTCGGTGATGGTATACGAGGGGATAACTCCCGCTGACGGTTATCAGGAGGAAGTTCCTGACAGCAGGGGACTGGTGGCTCTGTTCCCCGCCAACTGGGTCGAGGACGAGGCTTGCGTGTACTCGCACCAGGGCCTCACCTATGGCGGGCTGCTGGTGCTTCCCGAGGTCACGCAGGTCGAGGTGATGCGCATCCTGCAGGCTGTGCTGCTCTATTACCAGGGCTACCTGGGGGCACGCAGGGTGGTGGTAAAGCCTATACCTTATATATATAGTGGTGTGCCCAGTGGCGAGGAACTGTACGCGCTCTTCCGCGCGGGGGCTGACCTCAGGTGCCGCCAGGTGAGCACCGTGGTGAGCATGGCCCATCCCATGAAGATGCGCACTCTGCGCATGCGCCAGGCCAAGAAGGCCATCGAGCACGGGTTCTACATCGACCGCATGACCGAGGGGGACTATGGCACGCTGGAGGAATACTGGCACCTGCTCGATGAGGTGCTGCAGTCACACCACCATGTGCACCCCGTACACACGGCCGACGAGATGAGGCTGCTCATGCAGCGTTTTCCCAAGGAGATAAAGCTCTACCTCGTGAGGTGCGACCACGGGATAGTGGCAGGCACGGTGGTGTTCGAGACCGCGCGCGTGGCCCATGTGCAATATATAGCCTCGGGCGAAGAGGGGCGCGCCTTCGGCGCCCTCGACCTCCTGTTCCGCCATCTCATCAGCGAGCGTTACAAGCAGATGGAATATGTGGACTTTGGCATTTCCACCGAGAGGGGAGGGGCGTACCTCAACGAGGGACTGATTTTCCAGAAGGAAGGCTTCGGAGGCAGAGCCGTATGTTATGACGTGTATGACGTTCCGCTGGACCGCAGCAGGCTGACGGGCATGTGCGGCAAGCAGGCAGGGGGCGTGGAGGAGAGGATCCCTTACCTGGAGCTCAAGAAGGTGTCCGACTCCTTTGAGCCTGCACTTTCCGAGACTGTGGCGCGCGTGGTGCGCAGCGGATGGTACTTGCAGGGAAGCGAGAACAAGCGCTTCGCGCGCCTCTATGCCGAGTATTGCGGTGCTGGATTCTGCGTGCCCACGGGCAACGGACTGGACGCGCTGGCCAATGTGCTGCGCGCTTACCGCCAGTTGCTGGGGTGGCAGACGGGCGACGAGGTGATTGTACCTTCCAACACCTTCATTGCCACGATACTGGCTGTGACGCATGCGGGACTCACGCCAGTGCTGTGTGAGCCGTCGATGACAGACTATCTGATGGATGTCACGCTGATAGAGCCACTCATCACACCGCGCACGCGTGCCATCATCCCGGTGCATCTATATGGGCGCCTGTGCGATATGGACACCATCATGAGCATCGCGCGGGAGCATGGGCTCAAGGTGATTGACGACGCGGCACAGGCTCACGGAGCCAGCGTGGGAGGCCGGCGGGCAGGCTCTCTGGCCGATGCCACTGCCTTCAGTTTCTATCCGGGAAAGAACCTGGGCGCGCTGGGCGACGCGGGCTGTGTGACCACCAGTGACGAGCAACTGGCCCGTGTGGTGCAAGCCATGGGCAACTATGGCAGCGAGGAGAAGTATGTGCACCTGTACAAGGGTGTCAACAGCCGTATGGACGAGATACAGGCGGCCGTGCTGAGCTTGAAACTGGGACGGCTCGATGCTGACAATGAACGCAGGAGGGAGATTGCGCGCCTCTATGACGAGGGCATACAGAATCCCCTGCTGACACTCCCCCAGGTGGCAGATGAGGCGGAGAGCAACGTCTACCACATCTATCCCGTGCGCTGTCCTGCACGCGACCAGTTGCAGAGATACCTGTCCGGCCATGGCATACAGGCACTGATTCACTATCCGGTGCCGCCCCACAAGCAGGCCGCCTACGCAGAATGGGCAGACAGGAAATACCGGGTGTCGGAGCGCATACATGCCGAGGAACTCTCGCTCCCTATTTCCCCCATGCTTACCGACGAGCAGGCCAGGCGCGTGATAGATGCCGTCAACGCCTTCAATGTGGAGTTGTAGTCTGTCCTCAAGTGTGGTGAGCAAGCGGAGCATGCTTACTTCGACCAAGGAAAATGGGTAAAAGGATGTGGGCAAGCGGCTTCTCCCATAGTCTAGCCCAGGCTGGAGGGTGAATGAAAGCACATTGCTTTGCCAGGCCAGTTGTCTTCTGTGACTGTCCAGCCCAGGCTGGAGGGTCACAGAAGAGTTGCCTCCCACGCGGGACGGATGGTCCTGCGATGAATAAGAGCCTACTGGCATCCTTCATAGAGTCATAATCCCAGTGGGCGCGAAGCAGGACTATCGGTAATCCACACCCAGGCAGTTCCTCATGGAATTTGGACAGGGCTACGTTAGGCAAGTTTATTGCTTGGGAGGACTATGGGGCAATCTCGGCGGCATCAAAACATGCGATGCCACAACCGGTGCGTGTCACGAGAAGTCTGGTGCCAGGATGACCCTGGGCATATTCCAAGAAATCATAGACTGTGCTCCAGACGGCTCGATACCCCGGCGGTCATTTGACAGCCTTGTCAAGAGATGGAATGGCTGCTGTGGCACTGTTTGCCGGACAACTTTTGTGATGCGTGCCGTGCAGTCAATAGTTTGTGATGAGGAGGTGTGTGGCGTTCCTGTGATTCCTGTTCATAAAACTCACGAGATACTCCTTGTCGAAAGTGCGGATCCTGACGCCTTCCTTGTTGTAGAGGCTATAGATGAACTCCGTGTTCTTGATAATCATCATCCACTTGGCCTTGCACTCATTTATCATAAAACAGGCAAGCCTTTCCTGGTCAGCCCTGGTAAAGGCGTTCCGGGCATAGGTGCTGAACTCGCTGTCATACGGTGGGTCAAGGAACGCAAAGTCATTCTCGCTTGGCTGCGTCTCTCTGAGGAATGTCTCGAAATCCAGGTTATAGACATGAACTTTCCCGAAATGGTCAAGCACCGCTCTTGAGCGGTAGTAATTGAGTTTCTTGGCCATCTGCTTGCCGTTATAGGCTATCCCACCATAGGGCACGTTGAACTCACCTTTGCTGCTGTATCGGAACATCCCGCTGTAGGCATAGTTGCGCATGAAGAAGAACAGCGCACAATGCAAGGCCCTGTTGTCCCTGGCGATACTGCCGTCATTATAAATGTGCCTGTAATTCATATATACTGCGCTCTTGACCGCTGCCTCAATATTGTCAAGCAGGTCGCTCTCGGGCAGGATATGCCTCTCCATCTCAAGCATGTGCATCCGCGCCATCTTGCGGAAGAGGTTTGTCTCCATTTCCCTGACAAGCATGCTGGAATGGGAGCGTAGTTCGTCCCCGGCTACGATATCGAGGATGTCGTCCTGGTTGTCCTTGCAGAACTGGCGGACTTGAACTCTCAGCCCTTCCTTGCTGACCATGTCATTCCTGTAACCGAGATAAATGTCAACCAGAACCTTGTTTTCCCGAAAGAATGACAACGCGTTCTCCCAGGACTTGTCCATCAGTTCCACATAGTGGAAAAAATCCTTGTCTGACGAGGCTATATAGTTGTACAGGGCGATAAGTTCTGAGGAGAGGTCGTTTATATAGTACTCCCTTGCCCTGATAGCCATAAAGACAGAGCCGCCACCCACAAAAGGTTCAAAGAACCTGTCGAACTCCGGAATATTGGGCAATATATGCTTGAGTTCCTTTTCCTTTCCCCCAGGCCATTTTATGACAGGCTGCAATCCTGTAGGAACATTGCCGTCATGTTTTGGCACATTTGCCTTTGCAGCAAAGAATGTGTTGGTGTCAGAGAAGGCTGTCTGGTATGGCATGCGACTCTCGCATACTGCTGGAGTTGGTTCGTTGTCTGCTATATTATAAGTTTTCTTTGTTGGCATTTGGGGGTGTGGATTTTCTGGATTTAGCGCAGAGTCTATTCGTATGCGTGCCGCGTCAAAAAGACTTTCAATGAGTTCGACCCCTATAAACCTTCTGCCGAAATCCAGTGCGGCAATGCTTTCTTGTTTGTATTTGGTTGCCAAAATAGACAAATCTTTAAACAGGGCACAGACAGGCACTAACGTTTGTAGTCACGTGTTCATTTATTGGTTCACCATGGCGGTCACTTGAGTCTTTATCCCAAGGGCACAGGTGACCGCTGTGGTTTGTCCTACTCCACATCGTCTATAGCTCCACCACGGTGATGCCTGCACCGCCAAACTGCACGTGCTCGTCGTGTGCTGACTTCACGCCAGGATGGGCGTTCAAGTAGTCGCGGATAAGCTGGCGCAGGATGCCGGTGCCTGTGCCGTGCAGGATGCGCACACGCTTGGCTCCCACCAGAATGGCATCGTCGATGAAGTAGGTCACGGCCTGCAGGGCTTCCTCGCCCCGCATGCCCCGCACATCGATGTCCTGATGGAAGTGCAGGTGCTTCTCGCGTATCTGGTCCTGGGTCTCACGGCTTACATACGAGATGACTCCCTGCCCCTTGTCCTCCTTGGGCTTCTCGGCACGCACCAGCCTCTTGGTGTCTACCGTGGTCTTCATCATGCCGAAGGTCACCGATGCCTGTTTCCCGTCGATATGGTTTATCACTCCCACCGCAGTCTGCCCTTTCAACTTGACCGTGTCACCGGGTTTCAGTGGTTCCTCGGCCTGCGGGACAGATGTCTTTGACAGTTGTGGATCTGCCGCTTTCTCCCCGGCACGCTTGCGCTTGTTCTGTTCCCTGCGCTTTCTGCGTTCCTCTATCTGGCGCATTTTGCGCTCGATGGTCTCATCGCTGGTAGCCTTGCTATCGTCCAGCAGTTCCTCGGCGGCAGAGGCCATCTGCTGGCGTGCCATGCGTGTGCGTTCCTTCTCGGCCTGTGCCTCACGTATCTCGCGGATAGTGTTCTCGATGGTCGCATTGGCCTCTTTCAGGATTTGCTGTGCCTGTTGCCTGGCCTCGCGTATGATGTCGGCACGCTTGGCCTTCAGTTCGGCCACCTCCTGCTCATATCGTGCGATGGTCTGCTCCATCTGCTTCTCACGTGAGTGGATGGCCTGTCTCTTGGTCTCCCAGTAGCGTTTGTCCCGGGTGATGTCGAGCAGATACTTGTCGGCATTCACATAGTCCTGTCCCACCAGAGCCGTCGCATCGGCAATCACGTCTTCGGGTATGCCTGTCTTGCGTGCTATCTCCACAGCGAAACTGCTTCCCGGATTGCCCATCTGCAGTTGGAAGAGCGGCTCCATCCTTTGTCGGTCATAGAGCATCGCGCCGTTGATGACTCCAGGAGTGTCCTCGGCAAAGTGTTTCAGGTTCTGGTAGTGTGTGGTGATGACACCGAAGGCGCCTCGGGCAACGAAGCGTTTCAGCACCGCCTCGGCAATGGCTCCACCGATGGTGGGCTCAGTGCCCCCGCCAAACTCGTCAATGAGCAGCAGGGTGGCAGGGTCGGCCATGCGCATCATCTCCTTCATGTTCTGCAGGTGGCCGCTGTAGGTGCTCAGGTCGTTCTCGATGCTCTGCTCGTCACCTATATCTATCAGGATGTGGTGGAAGATGCCGCACCTGGAGTTCTCGCCCATGGTGACGGGCAGTCCGCATTGCAGCATATACTGCAGCAGTCCCACCGTCTTGAGGCACACGCTCTTGCCGCCTGCGTTGGGGCCGCTGATGATGAGGATGCGTTGCTTGCGGCTGAGTGCGATGTCCATGGGCACCACATGCTTGTCCTGCTTGCGCAGGGTAAGTTCCAGCAGGGGGTGCTTTGCCAGGGTCCAGTCGATGTGTGGCGCGTCCTGTATCTCTGGGCTGACGGCCTCCAGGTGGTCGGCAAGCAGAGCCTTCGCACGGCAAAACTCCACATCGGCCAGGAAGTCCATGGCACGGTGGAGTTCGCGTATGTTTGGGGTGAGCAGGGCGGTGAACTCACGCAGGATGCGTATCACCTCCCGCTTCTCTTCACCTTCCAGTTCGCGTATGCGGTTGTTGGCCTCCACCACCTCGGCAGGTTCGATGAAGACCGTTTTTCCCGTCGCGCTCTCATCGTGCACTATTCCCCGGAGTCTTCGCTTCATGGCCGGAGCCACAGGAAGCACCAGCCGTCCGTCGCGCAAGGTGGGCGACACGTCCTTGTCCACCAGTCCGTCTGCCTGGGCCGAGGCAAGTATGCGTGCCAGCGCGCGGTTCACGCTTCCCTCAGACTTGCGCAGTTCACCGCGTATAGAGGCCAGTTCGGGGCTGGCCTCATCCCTGACGCGTCCGTATTTGTCCAGTATCTGTTCGATGCGCTTTTCGATGCTGTGGAAGGTGAACACTCCATCTGCCATGTGGCAAAGTGTTGGGTAGAGTGGGATGCCACCCTCCTCTCTCCTCACGATGTCCACCCACTGGTGCAGTGTGCGTAGTGTGCGCAGGAGATTCCACAACTCCTGCTCGTCCAGGTAGGCACCTTCCATGCGTATGCGTTTCAAGGGTATGCGCAGGTCGAAGAAGTCCTGTTGCAGTTGGTCAGAAGCCACCTGCAGGATGCTTCGCAGTTCGTTGGTCTGCCTGTGCAGCATTCTCACCTCATCGGGCTTGTCCGCGAAGCACATGGCATCCACGCGCTCGTGCCCCAGGTCGCTCAGGCAGCGCTCGTGCAACAGAGCCCTTATCTCGTCAAATCCAATCTTCTGCTCGAAATTCTTTGGGTAAGTCATTTTCTTCAGTCGCTTCGCTTCAGGTCTGAGGGCTAGGCGGCTTGCGGGTGCGCGACAGTCCAACTTCCAGTGTGTGCTGGAGTCTCGTGACACGGCAAGCCCCGTGAGCCCCCACCGTTTTACTTCAGGTTCTTGGTCGGGTACATGCTCTCCCACCAGGTGGGGTCGTCCTGGAGATACTTGGCGAACCAAGCATAATAGGTGTGCACCCATTTGGCCTGTTTCTCATAGTCGAGTATGTGGTGGTTCTGACCCTCCACGGTCACGAAGGCGCATTCGCGCCCCAGAATCTTCAGCGCGTTGAACATCTGTGTACTCTCCACTATGGGGACATTCGTGTCAGAGCCGCCATGCAGGAACAGGATGGGTGTGTGTACCTTGTCGGCGTTGAAGAGCGGTGAACGTCCGCTCATCAGTTCGGGGTTGTTCCAGGGATAACTGTCGGCCGCGCTTACGGCACTGTAACTGTAGCCCCAGTAGCCATAGCCCCAGTAACTGGCAGGATTGCTGATTCCGGCATGCGCCATGGCTGCGGCAAAGATGTCGGTTACCGTCTGCAGGTACATGGTCATGAATCCACCATAGGATGCCCCCAGGCAGCCCACCTTCTTGTCATTGACATAGGGGTGTTCGGCACAGAACTTTTTGGTTCCCTCAATGATGTCATCGGCGGTGTATTTCCCGTAGGCATTCACATGCCGTGCCGCGAACTCCTGCCCGAAGCCTGTGCATCCACTGGGCTGTATCACATACACCACATAGCCCAAGGCCGCCCAGTTGTGGAAGTTGTAGTAACTGTCGAGATATCGTCCCACGGGCGAGCAACCACCATAGTAATAGACCAGCATCGGATATTTCCGGCTTGCGTCGAAGTGTGGTGGCAGGTAGTAACGGCCACAGATGGTGTCACCCCGGCTGCTCTGGAAGTTCCAGTCACCGAACTCTCCCAGTTCGATTTCTGTCATGCGTCCGGGGTTATAGTCGCGTATGAGTGTCTCCTTGCCGCTCTTGAGGTCAATCGTGTGGATGCGGTAAGTGCTCGAAGCCCCTTCGCCCGAATAGGACAGCAGGGGCTTGTCTCTGGCCAGCGAGAAACTGTTGACGAAGCACTCCGAGGTCTTGACCTGAGTCCATCGCTTGCTCTTCATGTCCAGGCGGAAGATACTCTGTAAGTCGCGGTTCTCGCACAGCGCGTAGAGGTTGCCGTCGGCATGGCTACATTCCACGTTGATGATGCTTGGGTCAAAGTCCTTTGTCAGCGGAGTTATTTCCCCCGTATGCGTGTCCATGAGGAAGAGTTCCTGCTGAATCATGCTGGGGGTCTTGCCCGTAGGGTCGTTCTTGCCTATGCCTCCCAAAGCCTCTGGGCTTCCCTGCAGCAATATGTGCCTGTTGTCGGGCATCCACTGGCATTGTCCCAGAAATCCGTTGTGCCTCACCAGGGTGTCCGCCTTCATTGTCTCCCTGTCGAGCAGCAACAGCGTGGTGAAGGTGAATGGACGCTCGGTGATGTCGTTCTCGCGCACCGAGAGCAGGATTTTCCCGCCATCGTCCGATATGGTGGCATAGGAGTCGTGCTGCCCTTGCGTGAGCACACTTACCAAACCCGTGGCTGGGTCGAGCAACTGCACGTTGTTCCTGTCGCGCCATCCAGCGATGCGGTCATCGGGCTGGAGTATCTGGTGAACTTGCGGGTCGTCCCTGGGGCCTTCCGTCTTCTTGCTGATGAGCATCAGCCTGTCTTGTGCTGTCCACCGCCCCCACAGTGCCAGGGCATCGGTATAGAGCGGTGTGCCCTGCCCGGTGGCAGGGTCGATGTATTCGTATATGGTTTCGCCCTGTCTTTCCTGCCGCCAGCCGATATATCGGTCACCCTGTGCGGCCCACTGGACAAAGTTGGCGGGGATGTACTCGTTTCCGGTCTTCAGGTCCAGGATGCGCTCGGTGGTGACACGCTCGCCCCCCTCCTTGGTGCGTCGCACCTGGTATTTCATAAAGCGGCCACCTGCGCTCAGACTGGTGCCTCCTGCCCAGAGCCCATTCTGGTAGTCCTCGAATGTATAAAGTCTCTTTCCCTTGGGGTTGAGGGTGATATACTTGTCCTGCCCTGTTTCTATTTGTATGGTCAGCGTGTCGGATTTTCCATGCTTTTGCAGCAGTTTCACCACCACGTCATGCCTGCCGGGCAGCAGTTGCCGCTCCTCGCCGTCACGGTATTCTTTCCCGTCGACAAAGGTCTTGTGCCGGGTAGTGCTTGTGACGCTCATGCGGTATTTGGCAAACATCGTGTTCTCTATTTGAAAGCCGGCCAGTCGCAATCCTCCCTGCTCGCTCGCCGGGATGACGCTGTCTGTCATGCATTCACCCGTACGCCACTGCTTGAGTGACACGGGTACCTCCATCATCAGGTTGTCCTGTTCGAATGGTTTGCCCCATACGTCTGTGCTGTCTGTGTGTATGGGCGTGGCCATACGGAACGGCCTGGTCAGCCGCAGGCTGTCCACGCGCAGGCTTGTGGATGATGCTGCGCTGCATCCTGCTGCCCACAGCATTCCAAACAGCAGGGTCTTAACTTCTTGATGCATTCTTTACTCCTTTTACGGTCTTGATTTTCTTGAGCAGTTTCTCCAGCCTGGCCGTGTCGTCGAGCATGACCGTCAGTGTGCCGCTGAAGAGCCCGTCGTGACTGTCGATGCTGATGCTGCGCAACTGGATTTTCTCCTCCTTGCTTATGATGCTTGTGATATTGTTGACGATGCCGATGTCATCGTTCCCCACCACATGCAGCGTGATGGGGTACTGCCCGGTGGCTCTGCCCGACCACATGGCCTTGACTATCCTGTAACCGAAACGCTCGCGTAGCTGCGGCGCGTTGGGACAGTTCTCACGGTGAATCTTGATGCCGCCTCCGCTGGTCACGAACCCAAAGACCTTGTCGCCATATACGGGCTGGCAGCATCTGGCCATTTGGAAGTCCAGCCCGCGTATGTTCGGGTCGATGACCAGCACATCCTCCTGTGGCGCGCTTGTCTTGCGCAGGTTTTCATCGGGCTGCATCACATATCGCACCGCGCTTTGCGCGGGCGTGGTCTTCTCGTCCTCGCCCCGGTCGCGTCGCAATTGCTGCGCGTAGGTTTCAAGCACGTCATTGGTCTCAATCCGTCCATTGGCCAGGGCCGTGTAGAAGTCTGTCACCACGCGGTATCCCAGCCTGGTCATTGTGTGCATCAGCGCGGGCTCATCGTAATCCAGTTTCCTGTTCCTCATCTTGCGCTCCAGTTCTTCCCGTGCCATGGAAGCCTGCCTGCTCTCCAGTTCCTTGAGGCTCTGCTTTATCTTGTTGCGTGCGCGGCTGGTGGTCACGATGCCCAGCCAGTCCCGCTTGGGGGTCTGGTTGCTGCTGGTAAGGATTTCCACCTGGTCACCGCTGGTGAGTTTCTGCCTGATGGTCACGTTGCGTCCGCCGATGCGTGCGCCCGTGCACAGGTTGCCCACCTTGGTGTGTATGGCGTAGGCGAAATCCAACACGGTGGATCCCGCAGGCAGTTTGAAGAGGTCGCCCTTTGGCGTGAACACGAACACCTCGTCTTCTGCCAGGTCCAGTCGGAACTGGTCCATCAGTTGGTGGTCGTCTCCGCTCTCCAGCGCGCTGCGCACTCCGGCCAGCCACTCTTCCACACTGCTTTGGCCTCCCTTGATGCCTTTGTAGCGCCAGTGCGCGGCCAGTCCGTGCTCGGCGATGTCATCCATCCGCTCGGTGCGTATCTGCACCTCCACCCATTTCTGCTCCGGCCCAAGCACGGTGATGTGCAGGCTCTCGTATCCGTTGCTTTTCGGAACAGACAGCCAGTCGCGCATGCGGGCAGGGTTGCTCTGGTACATGTCGGTGATGATGCTGAACACCTGCCAGCAGTCCTGCTTCTCGTGTTCGGGCGCGGAGTCCAGGATAATGCGGATGGCAAACAAGTCATAGACCCCGTCAATGTCCACCTTCTGCTTCTTCATCTTCTGCCAGATGGAGTGTATGCTCTTGGTGCGTCCCTTCATGTGGAAACGCAGTCCTGCCTGGGTGAGTTTCTCCTCGATGGGCTTCGTGAACCGTGCCACATATGCATCGCGGCTCTGCTTGGTGCTGTTGAGCCTTTCCTTTATATAATAGTAGGCGTCATGTTCCAGGTATTTCAGACTCAGGTCTTCCAGTTCGCTCTTCAGTTTGTACAACCCCAGTTTATGGGCCAGTGGTGCATACAGGTAGGCCGCCTCCATCGACACCCTGCGCCTTGCCTCATCGTTTGCCGCCTCCTTGATGCTGCGCATGAGACACACGCGGTTGGCTATCATAATCAGTATGACGCGTATGTCCTCGGCCATGGACACAAGCAGGTTGCGGAAGTTGTCGCTCTCGATGGTCGAGCTCTTGCCGTACAATTCGCGTATGCGCAGGAGTCCGTGCATGATGCTGGCCACCTCCTCGCCGAAGTCGCGTCGCACATCTTCCAGAGTCGCGTCGCCTCTCATCACCGCGCTGTCCAGCAGCACACCCAGCACGGCTCCTCGTGTGAGGCCCATTTCCCTGGTCACGATGATGGCCGTCTCCATGTCGGTGAGGATGTTGCACAGGCCGAAGTCATCACGTGCCACACCATGGTGCGTGTTTGACAGGCTCAGGTATTTGTGTACGAGTGCCCAGTCCTCGTCTGTCAGGACTTGCCTTGTCAGTTCCGCAAGTTCCTGCTCCAGCTTGTCCATGAGTTGGCGTTCCCCGGTGGTGAAGGTCTCTTTCCCGTCTGTCATAGCACTTCTCTTTTCTTGTTTTCCGTGTGCCTGTCGCGCCCTGTTTCCGGTGCGGTCGGCGGTTTCCTGCCAGGACGCGAAATGCCGCTGTATGCGTTATCGTTGGCAAAGTTACAGGAAAAATGGCTTTTTTCTTCGCTTTGACAGGCTTTTTCCACCACCGTCAGTGGGGTGCTCATTCTTTTTGGCTAACTTTGTGGGGAAATATAAGGAGAGCTGCCGGTATGGCCGCAGGCCGTGCGGTGGCGTGCCAATAAAACTTAATTATGCATACGACCAACACAATGACACTTACACCATCCGATGAGGCACAACTTCGTGCCCAGGGTATCACCCGGGAACAACTGATGGCTCAACTCGAGTGTTTCCGCAAGGGTTTCCCCTACATGAAGTTGCAGGCGGCGGCCTCGGTGCCCGATGATATCCTTTCCCTCACTTCCGAGAGCCAGGAGCAGTATGTGCAGAAGTGGGATGAGTACAAGGCCCAGGGGCACAAGATTACCAAGTTCGTGCCCGCAAGCGGGGCGGCCAGTCGCATGTTCAAGGACTTGTACGCGTTCTTGGAGTCAGGGCGCCAGGCCCCGTCGGGCGATGTGGAGAAGACATTCTTTGGCAACCTGCGCAAGTTTGCCTTCTATGATGCCCTCAACGATGCCTGTGTGCTGCTTTATGGCATGGGAGCCGAGTCGTTGGTCGAGGAGCAGCGTTGCCATGATGTGGCCGAGGCTCTGTTGGGTAACGAGGGCTTGGGATACGGAAGCCTGCCCAAGGGCTTGCTTCAGTTCCATTCCTATGCCGACTGTGCGCGCACGCCCGTGGAGGAGCATCTCACCGAGGCTGCCCTGTATGCCAGCAGCCAGGGCGAGGCCGACGTGCATTTCACCGTGAGCCATGAGCATAGGGAACTCTTTGAGGAACTCATCGACAGGGTGCTTCCCGAATACGAGGAGCGCTTCCGCGTCACTTATCATGTCTCGCTCAGCGAGCAGTTGCCCTCTACCGACACGGTGGCCGCCAACGAGGACGGCACCCCCTTCCGCACGGATGACGGGCGGCTCCTGTTCCGCCCCGGGGGCCATGGCGCGCTCATCCATAACCTGGATGCCCTGGACTCCGATGTGGTGTTCATCAAGAACATCGACAATGTGGTGCCCGATGTTCTCAAGGCCGACACCGTGCATTGGAAGCAAGTGCTGGCAGGTGTGCTTGTGAGTGTGCAGGAGCAGGCGTTCCGCTACATGCGCCTGCTGGACAGCGGCACTTACAGCCATGACGACCTGGAGGATATCATACGCTTTGTGCGCCACACCCTGCACACCGACATGCCGGGGCTCAAGCACATGGAGGACACCGAACTGAGCGTTTGGCTGCGCTCGCGCCTGAATCGTCCCATCCGCGTGTGTGGCATGGTGCGCAATGTGGGAGAGCCGGGAGGTGGCCCCTTCCTGGCTTACAACCCGGACGGAAGTGTCTCCCTGCAGATACTGGAAAGCAGCCAGATAGACCCCGAAAACGCAGAGACCCAGGCCATGTTCCGTCATGGGACGCACTTCAATCCGGTAGATCTTGTGTGTGCTGTCAGGGACTTGAACGGCAAGCACTTCTCCTTGCCCGACTTTGTCGATCCCGCCACGGGCTTCATTTCCCATAAGAGCAAAGACGGACGGCCGTTGCTGGCTCTTGAGTTGCCCGGACTGTGGAATGGCGCCATGAGCAACTGGAGCACCATAATGGTTGAGGTCCCCTTGGGCACCTTTAATCCCGTGAAGACGGTCAACGACCTGCTTCGCCCACAGCACCAGGCGAAGTCCGGTGTGCAGTGACCCAGGCATGCGCGTGTTCGGAATGTTAGTGCCATGACCATGTCACGGCGGCACAAGATAAGAGTGAGGGTTGCCAGACAGCACATTCAGGCATCCCTCACTTGCCGTTTTTCCCCATGACATCCGCCTGGTTGCGGGAGTCAGTGTGCCTGTTCCGCCTTTCTTCGCCTCTTTCGGGTTTCTTGCAGGGAGTGCTGTAGATGTCCGGATCCCCCCTCTTCATGACCAGGCGGGGCTTTACGCTGAACCACTCTGGCTTTCCATGTAGTCCGGCCAGGTGGGATGCCGGCCAGGTCACATGGGCGTGCCTTGTCTTTTTGGGGCGGTTCACGCTGTGGGTTTAGGGGGGATAAAGAAATAATGGCATCCTTAAAAACAGAATGCCATTATGCTGACGTGTCCTTTTGTGCAGAGGTGCCTGGCGGATTCGAACCGCCGTACACGGTTTTGCAGACCGTTGACTAAGCCACTCATCCAAGGCACCATTCTGAAATGGTTGTGCAAAGGTACGCCTTTTATTTTGTTCTTCCAAACATTTTGGCGGAATTCTGTGTCTCCCGCTCCTTTGCGGCGTGGTCGGGGTGACCCGACTCGAACGGGCGACCACCTGGTCCCAAACCAGGTGCGCTACCAACTGCGCTACACCCCGTGCCCGCCAGGGATATTTCCCCGAAAAGCCTTGCAAAAGTAACGCATTTTGCCGAAATGGGCAAGACAAACGCCATGATTTTTTGCATCCAGTGGCTGCTGTGTATATTTTACTCGGTCTGTTGTACCCACTTGTGGCTAAAATGAGTAAATTTGTAGGTGGGTATAGAGGTGGGAAAGATTGTGAGGCGTAGTTTCGGCATCTGTCACACCATTAGATCACAATATTGTAGAAGAGATATAACAACAGAAGAAGTGATATGAAGAAGTACAATTTCAATGCGGGGCCAAGTATCCTTCCCCGCGAGGTGATAGAGGCCACTGCCTCTGCTTGCCTTGAGTTTGAGGGGTCTGGGCTCAGCCTGATGGAAATCAGCCACCGTGCCAAGAATTTCCAGCCGGTGATGGACGAGGCTGTGGCCTTGTTCAAGGAACTGCTGCAGATCCCCGATGGCTACTCGGTGCTGTTCCTTGGCGGCGGGGCAAGCCTTGAGTTCTGCATGGTTCCCTATAACCTGCTGGAGAGGAAGGCGGCCTACCTCAACACCGGTGTGTGGGCAACCAAGGCCGAGAAGGAGGCGCGCCTCTTTGGCGAGGTGGTGGAGGTGGCTTCCAGCAAGGACAGCAATTTCACCTATATTCCCAGGGACTTCGCCATTCCTGTGGATGCTGACTATCTGCATATCACGACCAACAACACAATATACGGGACAGAATTGCGCAAAGACCTGGACTCTCCCATACCTGTGGTTGCCGACATGTCAAGCGACATCTTCTCGCGTCCTGTGGATGTGAGCAAGTATGGAATCATCTACGGGGGCGCGCAGAAGAACTTGAGCATGGCGGGCGTGACCTTTGTCATTGTCAAGGAAGACCTGCTGGGGCATGTGAGCCGCCCCATCCCCACCATGCTGGACTACCGCACGCATGTGAAGAAAGGCAGCATGTTCAACACGCCTCCTGTAGTGCCCATCTACTGCGCGCTGCAGAACCTCAAGTGGATCAAGGCGCAGGGAGGAGTGGAGGCCATGGAGCGGCGTGCCATCGAGCGCTCGTGCATCGTGTATGACGAGATAGACCGCAACCGCCTCTTCGTGGGCACGGCCCAGGAGGACAGCCGCTCGAGGATGAACCTCACCTTCGTGCTCAAGCCCGAGTACCAGGACCTCCAGGATGAGTTCCTGGCCTTTGCCACACAGCAGGGCATGGTGGGTGTCAAGGGACACCGCGACGTAGGCGGTTTCCGTGCCAGTTGCTACAATGCCATGAGTGTCGAGGGGTGTCGGGCACTGGTGGAGTGCATGAGAGAGTTTGAGTCCAAGCATTGAACGGGTCGCGGGACGCGCCCCCGACGGCAATGCGCCTCCATGGGGCCGCGTTGCCGTCCGGGCGACTTCCATCACATATTTATATATACACCGCTATGAAAGTATTGGTAGCAACAGAGAAACCATTCAGCCAGGTGGCTGTGGATGGCATCAAGAAAGTAATCGGTGAGGCGGGAGGCCAGGTGGCCTTGCTGGAGAAATATGGCGACAAGGCTCAGTTGCTCAGAGCCGTGTCCGATGCCGACGCGCTAATTGTCCGTTCCGACAAAGTTGACAACGAAGTGCTGGACGCGGCCAAGCGGCTGAAGGTCGTGGTGCGTGCGGGCGCGGGCTATGACAATATTGACCTGGAGTCGGCCACAGCACACGGGGTGGTGGCCATGAACACCCCAGGGCAAAACGCCAACAGCGTGGCCGAGCTGGTCTTCGGGCTGCTCGTCTATGCCGTGCGCAATTTCTACAACGGCACGAGCGGCACAGAGCTCAAAGGCAAGAAACTCGGCATCCTCGCCTTCGGAAACGTGGGACGCAACGTCGCGCGCATCGCCAAGGGCTTCGACATGGATGTGTACGCTTATGACGCCTTCTGCCCCCGAGAGGCTATCGAGGCGGCCGGAGTGCACGCGGCGGCTTCCCGTGAGGAACTCTTCGAGCAGTGCGACATTGTATCGCTGCACATTCCCGCCACCCCCGAGACCAGGCAGAGCATCAACCACGACCTGGTGGGCAAGATGAAGAAGGGTGGCATACTGGTCAACACCGCACGCAAGGAGGTGATTGACGAGCAGGGGCTGATAAGCCTCATGCGGGAGCGTGCCGACCTGAAATACATCACCGACATCAAGCCTGACGCAGACGCGACATTCTCCGCCGAGTTCCCCGGCCGCTATTTCGCCACGCCCAAGAAGATGGGGGCGCAGACAGCCGAGGCCAATGTGAACGCGGGCATAGCGGCGGCGCGGCAGATAGTGGACTATATCCAGAAGGGAGTCACCAAGTTCCAGGTCAACAAATAGCAACAGGCTTACGGGGCGGATGGCCGTCGGGAACCCCGTTTCCCCATGCCGGTGACTGCCCTCCATGGCCATCAACCCTACAGAAAGAAATGGCAAGAGTAAAACCCTTCAGGGGATTGCGCCCACCACGAGACTTGGTGGAGCAGGTAGAGTGCCGTCCCTATGACGTGCTCGATTCCGATGAGGCGAGGGCCGAGGCTGGCCACAACGAGAAGTCACTATACCACATCATCAAGCCCGAGATAGACTTCCCTGCGGGCACCAGCGAGTATGACCCGCGCGTGTACCGGCGCGCAGCCGAGAACTTTGCCAAGTTCCAGCGCGAGGGATGGCTGGTGCAGGACAGCAAGGAAATGTATTATGTGTACGCGCAGACCATGAACGGGCACACGCAGTACGGGCTGGTTGTGGGCGCGGCCGTGGATGACTACATGAATGGAGTCATCCTCAGGCATGAACTCACCCGAAAGGACAAGGAGGAGGACCGCATGAGGCATGTGCGCGCGTGCGATGCCAACCTGGAGCCCGTCTTCCTGGCTTATCCCGATGACAGCGAGTTGGACACCATCGTGGCGCGCTATGCGGTTCAGGCACCTGTGTATGACTTCATCGCCCCTGTGGATGGCTTCCGCCACCAGTTCTGGCTGGTGGATGATGACGGTGACCAGGATGCCATCACCCGGTGCTTTGCGCGCATCCCTCATCTGTATATCGCCGACGGGCACCACCGCACGGCCGCCGCCGCCCTGGTGGGTGTCGAGAAGGCCAAGGCCAATCCCCACCACACGGGCAACGAGGAGTACAACTACCTGATGGCCGTATGTTTCCCTGCCAGCCAGCTTACCATCCTGGACTACAACCGGGTGGTGAAGGACTTGAACGGACACACACCCGAAGAGTTCCTTGCACTCCTTGGGCAGGACTTCACGGTGACCCCACAGGGCGTGGAGCCCTACCGGCCGGCCCGCCCGCATGAGTTCAGCCTCTATCTGCGGGGCATGTGGTACAGCCTGGCACTGAAGCCCGGACTGGCAGACGAGTCCGACCCCGTCGGAAGCCTGGATGTGAGCATCAGCAGCAAGCGTATTCTGGATGCCATCCTGGGCATCAGGGACCTCAGGTCTGACAAGCGCATTGACTTTGTGGGCGGTTTGCGCGGACTGGGTGAACTCAAGCGCAGGGTGGACAGTGGCGAGATGCAGATGGCTCTCGCGCTTTATCCCGTGAGCATGCAGCAGATTATCCGTATAGCCGACAGCGGCAAAATCATGCCTCCCAAGGCCACGTGGTTTGAACCGAAGCTGCGCAGCGGGCTGGTGGTGCACAAACTCTCTTAGCCGTCCTTTTCCCATGGTGGACGAATACAGGACAATCACAAAAGCGAGCCAGGGAACTTACTCCGAGTTGAGGAGCAGGTTCCTTGGCTTTGCGCATCATGTCACCACGCCCGAGGAGGCCCTGGCTCTGGTGTCCGACTGTCAGAAGAAATACTACGACGCGCGCCATGTGTGCTGGGCTTATATGCTGGGGGCCGAGCGGGAGGTGTTCCGCAGCAACGACAACGGTGAGCCGAGCGGAACGGCGGGCAAGCCGATACTCGGGCAAATCAACAGCCGGGAGTTGACAGATGTGATAGTGCTGGTGGTACGTTACTTCGGTGGTGTCAAACTGGGGACCGGCGGGCTGATAGAGGCTTACCGCACCACAGCAGCCGCCACGCTCGACGCTGCCCAGGTGGAGACGCGCACGGTGGACGGCACATGCAGCGCCGACTTTGACTATGCCGACATGAATGCGGTGATGAGGGTGTCGCGTATGATGGGAGCTCGCATTGTGGAGCAAACCTGTGACCTGCAATGCCACATGACCTTCTCCATTCGCATGGGCAGGCTGGACGAACTGGAGCGCAGACTCGACTGTGCGCTACGCCACATTCCCTTCGAGTAACTACACCTTCAGAATGCTTGGGGGCGCATCCGTTAATCTTCCTGTGTGGGCGGATCCGATGGGGCTGGGCCGGCACAGCCCCCAAGGGAAATGTTCTCCGCGTTGAACTTGTGCGCGACGTTTGCGGTACTCGCGTGACTCATGCGGGGCGCATGCCGCTTGCTTGTTTCATATCTTTGTGCTCTCCCAGCATCTTCTCCATCCAGATGATGTCAAACCACCGCCCGAACTTGTAGCCAATCTTGTGGAAATGGGCGCATTGCTTGTATCCCAAGTGCTTGTGGAAGAGCGGGCTCTGGTGTGTGAGAAGCCTGTCGGGCTCGTCGGTCCATGCGATGCAGGCCGTGAGGTTGAGGAAACCGCGCTCCCTCAATTCCTTCTCCAACTCATTGTACAACTTCCCGCCCACTCCCTTGCGGTGCAGCGTGGCCTTCACATAGATGGAGACCTCCACGCTGCGGCTGTAGGCCGCGCGCTCATAGTATGCCCCCGCGTAGGTGTAACCCACTATTTGCCCCTCCTCGTCCTCGGCCACCAGGTAGGGATAATGTTCCAGCGTGCGGGCGATGCGCCGGGCAAACTCTTCCTCTGACGGCACTTCATACTCAAAGGTGACGGCCGTCTCGCGCACATATGGCGCGTATATTTCCCTTATCTGTCCTGCATCGGCAGGGGTGGCGGTACGCAGGGTGATGTGCTCGGGGCGTTTGTGGCCTTTCGTGTCTTGTGTTCCTTTTGCCGGCATGTTCGGTTCTTGTTTGTCGTTTATGCGTTTTTGCGGGCACTCCTCCGGGCATGCGGGCACGTGATGTGGTGCGGTGCGAGGCGGAAGGGGGCACGTCCTTGCCTGTTTTGCTGTTTCATGCAAAGTTATGACAAATTGGTGGTACTCGTGTCCCGGACGCGTGTCTTTCCTCGGACGGAAATTCCTCCGGGCGGCTGGAGCGGGTCTCGGGCGCGAGGCGATGTCGTGGGCAGTGAGACGCATGCCGCCGCGTTGGCCATCGCATGCGGCTGCGTTGGCCATCGCATGCGGCTGCGTTTGCCATCGCATGCGGCTGCGTTCGCCATCGCATGCGGCTGCGTTTTCTGGGGAGGTGCCGGAAAAAGGAAGTGCCCCGCCTTTTGTGGGCGGGGCACTGGATTATTGTTTGCTTGTGACGGCTGTGTCAAATGGTGCGGGGTGGCGCGCGGCGTGTCACAGGATGCCCTGTTCGTGGAACACCTTCTTGAGCCTCTTCACCGACTCGTCCACCTGTTCGTGTGTGTGTGTGGCCATCAGCGCGTATCTTACCAGCGTGTCCGAAGGGGCGCATGCGGGAGGAATCACGGGATTGATGAACACGCCCTCCTCAAACGCGCGTGCCACCACGATGAAGGTCTTCTTGAGGTCACGCACATAGAGCGGGATGATGGGGCTTTCGGTGTCGCCTATCTCGAAACCCTCCTCACGGAAACGCTTCAGGGCATAGTTGGTCACGTCCCACAGGGCGGCGATGCGTTCCGGCTCCGCCTGGATGATGCGCAAGGCCTCGCGCGCCGCCGCTGTGGCGGCGGGCGTGCAGCTCGCGCTGAAGATGTAGGTGCGCGCCGTGTGCCTCAGGGAGTCGATGATAACCTGGTTTGCGGCGATGAAGCCTCCGATGGAGGCCAGCGACTTGGAGAATGTGCCCATGATGAGGTCGATGTCCTTGGTGAGCCCGAAGTGGTCGCACACGCCTCGTCCCTGCCTGCCAAACACGCCGATGCCGTGTGCCTCGTCCACCATGATGCTGGCGTTGTACTTGTGCTTGAGGCGTACAATCTCGGGCAGGTTGGCCAGGTCGCCCTCCATGGAGAACACTCCGTCCACCACGATGAGTTTCACCTTGTCGGGCTCGCAGCGCTGGAGTACGCGCTCCAGGTCGGCCATGTCGTTGTGCTTGTAGTGCAGCTGTGTGGCAAAACTCAGGCGGCGGCCATCTACAATGCTCGCGTGGTCACGGTCATCGCAGATGACGTAGTCGTCCTTGCTCACCAGCTGGGGTATCACACCGCTGTTCACGGTGAACCCGGTGGCAAACACCAGGGCGTCGTCCTTGCCCACAAACTCGGCGAGCTCCTTCTCCAGCTGCACGTGGATGTCCAGCGTGCCGTTGAGGAAACGGCTTCCCGCGCATCCGCTTCCGTACTTCTGCATGGCCGCGCACCCGGCGTCGATGACGCGCTGGTCGCCCGTGAGACCTGTATATGCGTTGGAACCGAACATCAACACGTGATGGCCGCCCATCTCAACTTCTGTTCCCTGCTTTCCCTCTATCTCTCGGAAGTAAGGATACACGCCTTTTTCTTTTACCTCCTTTGACAATGCGTAGAAGGGGTGCTTGGCGAGTTTCTCTTCTAATAGTCCCATCTTAATCGTTTGTTCTCCGTTCCACACAAGGAACGTAAATTTTTGCAAAGGTAGTGCTTTTCCGCTTTTTATGCCTAAGCCCTTGTGCAAAAAGTGCGTGCAAACTCCACATTTGCCCTTCTACTTGTCATGCAAATGTGCCTTTTTGCTTAATTTTGTGCCAGATTATGCAGGAAAAGACATCAGTACTCTTCATAGTGAATCCCATTTCGGGGACGGCGGACAAGAAACGGATAGTGTCGCTCATACCCAGGTATCTGGATGACGGACGCTTTGATGTGCGTGTGGCCTACACCAGGTATCCGGGGCACGCGGCGGATCTGGCGGGCGCGGCGGTGCACGCGGGTACGGATGTGGTGGCTGCCGTGGGCGGTGACGGTACAGTCAACGAGGTGGCGCGAAGCCTTGTCCACTCACGTACGGCCTTGGGCATTATTCCCTGCGGCAGCGGCAACGGACTCGCGCGCCATCTCTATATCCCCATGAACCCCGAGGGAGCCATGCAGGTGCTGGCCGATTGCAGGATACGCAGCCTGGACTACGGGATTATCAACGGCACCCCGTTCTTCTGTACTTGTGGCGTGGGCTTTGACGCCTTTGTCAGCAGCAAGTTTGCGCGGAGCGGGCGCAGGGGGCTTCTTTCCTATATTGAGAACACGCTGAAGGAGGGGCTGACATATCATCCCGACACATATGACGTGGAGATTGACGGAGAGAAGAAGCAGTTCAAGGCGTTTCTCATCGCCTGTGCCAATGCCAGCCAGTACGGCAACAATGTCTATATCGCCCCCCACGCGAGCATGAGCGACGGGCTGATGGATGTGACGGTGATGGAACCGTTCAATGTGATCGAGGCTCCCCAGATTGCCATACAGCTCTTCAACAAGACGATAACGCAGAACAGCAAGATACGCTGCTTCAAGTGCCGCGAGGTGAATATCCACCGCAAGGCTCCCGGCGTCATCCATTTTGACGGCGACCCCAAGGAGGAGGGGTGTGACATAAATGTGCGTGTGGTGCCCAAGGACATACGCATTGTGGTCAACACCAACGAGCAGCCTTACCTGCCTCCCCTGCTGCACACGTTCAGTGACATCTATAATAATATGAACGTGGAGTTCTCGTCCTTCAAGCGTGACTTGATGGAGGGGCAGACGCGCATACGCCGCATCAATCAGGAGTTGCTGCGCAAGTTGCGCAATTCGTGAGGTGGGGCAAGAATGCGGGCGCACCGCTGACGTGGCTTCATGCCTCCGTCAGCGGTGCGCTTGTGTTTCGACAGTGCCATTTATCCTTGGATGCCCAACGGGTAAGGCCCACAGCCCGGGACGGCCTTGTCCTGCAGGCCGGTGTGAGGTTTGCGCGCGTGGATTTCGTGCTTCTTGCGCACAGTCTTAATCATGGCCTGTACCTGTTCGCCTGGACGAAAGCAGACCAGGAGTCAAAGTGCGTGAAAACATGCAGGGCATGGGTGGCGGTTGTCACGTCCTGGCTCGGCGGCAGTTGGTGCAAAGCCTCCCTGAGGGGAATTGTTTGCCCGTCCTGCTGTGGCTGCGCACACGGCAATGATGTCCCTTTTGCTTAGCCGATTCTGCCTGGTGGTGGTGTCCAGTGTGGTGAGGCCCATACTGGTTTGCTTATCTGCGTCCGCGTGACACCGTCCCGCCGTCCGAGGCTCCGCCGCGTGTGGGTGAGCCTGTGTTTCCGCTGCGTGTCTGCGTGCCAGCCGAGCCACGGCTCATGCTTCCCCCGCGTGAGTGTCCAGCCTGGCCATTACTCTCCGAGGTGACACGCGAACTGTTGCGCGAGAATGAGCCGCCTCGCGTGCGGGGCTGGCTGTCGGATCCGGGTCGGGTGGCATTGCCGGTATTGCGGTTGGGGGTAGTGTTCGAGCGGTCGTTGGTGCGTGTGCCTGTGGCCTGTCCCTGTCGCGAGTGGCTGTCGCGGCCTGTGTGGGTGTAGCCGTCTTCCTTGTCCTGCGGCCTGTCAGTCCGGCCGGTGGTGTAGCCGTTGCGGGAGCCGCCTCTGGTATAATCACCCCTGCCAGGCCGGTCTCCCCTGCCAGGTGTGGCACTCTCGCCGCCCCGACCCGGACGGTTGTCGCGCCCGTTGGTCACACCATTGTCACCGCGTCCCGGGCGGTTGTCGCGTCCGGGATTGCGTCCGCCCTGTCCTGGAAGGTCAAAGTGGTATCCGTTGCCCCTGCCCGGGTTTACCCGTCCGGCTCCTCTGCCTGGCCCGCCCATGGGCTCCCTGCCGCGCATGCCGCCGTCCCAATGCGGCCGGCGGTCGGCGTAGAAACCTCCGTGGTAGTGGTGATGCCCGTGCCCGCCACGATACTCGAAGTACACACGCGGACGGTCATAGAAGAACATCCCCCTGCGGTAGTGCCCATAGACGGGGAACATCCAGCGGCCCCGGCTCCACAGGAGAGGGCGCACGAAGTAGTCTGCCTGGAGCATCAGGTCGAATTGCCAGCTGAGCAGAATATGCCTCAGGTCGGTGAGACGGTAGCTCAGATAGTCCCCGTAGAGGTCTCTCTCCGAGTTCATGCTCAGGAAGTAGTCCAGGTTGATCTCATATGCGTCGTTGTACTGCTGGTCGTTGAGGTTGAGCTCGTATGCCATCTTGTCGGTCAGATAGAGGGCTTCCTCACGGGCTTGTCTGTAACTCATGGCAGACGCTCCGGCCACTGTGGCCAGGACGGCTATAAGGGTCAGGATGTGGCGTTTCATAGTCTTCTCTTCTTTATTTGTTGTTTGTCTGCTGCAAAGGTAAGGCGGGCAGGGCGGCGGCGCGAGGGCATTTCCCTGCCGGGCGGTGGGGAAAGTCCTAAAGCTGTGCCCCGTACACAAACATGCCCTCGAACAGGCCGCTGGTGACGGGCTTCCCCTGGAAGAGTCCGAACACGCAGCTGCCGCTTCCGCTCATGCTGGCGTAGGCTGCCCCCATGGCATACAGTTGTTCCTTGATTTCCCTGATGACGGGATGGGCGGGGAATACGCTGCGCTCGAAGTCGTTGGATACCAGTTCCCGCCATTCTCCGATGGGGTGCCGCACGAGTTTGGCAAGCGGTGTTTCGGGCATGCGTGGCTGTGTCATGGCGTAAGCCTCGCGTGTGGAAACTGACTCTTGCGGCTTGACGAGCAGGATGTGCATCCCGCCCAGGTTCACGTTGGCTGGGCTGAACACGTTGCCCGTTCCCTCGGCATACACAGGCTTGCAGCGCACGAAGAAGGGGCAGTCGGCGCCCAGCGGCGCCACGGAACGCTCCATCTCCTCGTCGCTCATGCCCAGCGCGCAATGCCTGTTGAGTTCCCTCACCATGCCTGCGGCATCGCTGCTTCCGCCGCCCAGTCCGGCTCCATTGGGGATGTTCTTGTGCAGGCGGATGTGCAGGTGCGGGATGGCAAACCCCTTGTCGCGCAGCATCCGCAAAGCACGCAGCACCAGGTTGTCCCCGGGGATGCCCCCGACGGGGATGCCCGTAAGCGTCAGGATGTCGGTCTCGCTTTCCTCGACGGTGATGTCGTCACAAAGTGGGACGGGGTAGAGGATGGTCTGCAGGTTGTGGTAGCCGTCGGGGCGGCACCCGGTGACCTTCAGACCCAGGTTGATTTTGCAACAGGCTTGGAATGTGAACATTTGTGCGCGGTGTGTGTGGAGTAGAGTGTACACTTGCGGTGTGGACTTCACGCATAGCGGTCCGTCCTGCCGCGACAAGGCCAAAGCCCCATTTTGTGCAAAGATAAACTTTTGCGCGTTATCTGTCAAGACATGGTCGGGAAAACCGATTGGAATGGAAAAGTATGCGTGGGGAATGGCCGGTATGTGCGGGAAACTTCGTAACTTTGCGTGATTATTTAGGCGAGAGCCATATAGTTGATGAGAGAAACAATCCGGCATCAAGGAGTGGTGGAGCGGGTAGAGGCCACCACATGTGTTGTGCGCATCATACAGCAGACGGCCTGTGGGGGCTGTGCGGCGAGGCAGTTGTGCAAAATCAGTGATGGCAAGAGGAAGACCGTGGAGGCCAGCGTGGGCAGCGAGCCTGTGCGGGTGGGGCAGACCGTCGTGGTGGAGGGCTCGCTCGCCCAGGGCTACCGGGCCGTGTGGATAGCCTATGCCGTTCCGCTCGTGCTCATGGTGGCAGTGCTTTTCCTCGGTTGCACATTGTGGGGTGAAGGCGTGGGTGCTCTGGCCGCACTGGGAGTCCTGGCTCTCTACTATGGGACTCTTTACCTTTTTCGCGGGTGTCTCGACAGGCGTTTCCGTTTCAGCGTGCGTCCACTCGACGGGGAAACGGTAGAGCCGGAGAACGTGCGGAAAGTTTCTCCAGGACAGGCAAGCAAGTAACAAATCCAAATACCAATTAAATCTTCAATCAACGTATGAACGAAATCATGATTGCAGTGGTTGTGCTTGGAGCGATAGGACTTCTCTCAGCAGTGGTTCTGTATGTGGTCTCGCACAAGTTTTCTGTAAGCGAGGACCCTCGTGTGGACGAGGTGGCGGCGGTGCTGCCGCAGGCCAACTGTGGCGGGTGCGGCTATCCTGGCTGCTCGGGTTTTGCCGCTGCGTGTGTGAAGGCTGCAGATGGCGGCAGTCTGGAAGGCAAGTTCTGCCCTGTGGGCGGACAGCCGGTCATGGAGAAGGTGGCTTCAATCCTGGGGATGGCCGCTGTGGCCTCGGCTCCCAAGATAGCGGTAGTGCGCTGCAATGGAACCTGCGACAACCGCCCGCGTATTGCCGAGTTTGACGGTGTGCGCAGTTGCCGTGTGCAGAGCATGACGGGCATGGGCGAGACATCCTGTGCCTATGGATGCCTGGGATGTGGCGACTGTGTGGCCAAGTGCCAGTTCGGTGCCATCGTCATGAACACTGCCACCGGCCTGCCCGAAGTGGACGAGAACAGGTGCACGGGTTGCGGCGCGTGTGCCAAGGCTTGCCCTCGCGGTGTGATAGAAGTCCGCCTGAAGGGGCCCAAGGGACGCCGTGTGGTGGTGCTCTGCAACAACAAGGACAAGGGCGCGGTGGCTGTCAAGGCGTGCAAGGTATCCTGCATCGGCTGTGGCAAGTGCGTGAAGACCTGTGACAAGTTTGAGGCAATCACCTTGGCCAACAACCTGGCCTACATCGATGCCGAGAAGTGCAGGATGTGCCGCAAGTGCGAGGAGGTCTGCCCCAGGGGAGCCATTCACGCTTTCAACTTCCCCCCGCGCAGGCCCAAGGTTGAGCATCCGGAGGCAACAGCCGCCGTGGCCCAGCAGCCAGCCATGGCTTCCGCACAGCCAGAGGCTACAGAGAAACAACCAACCGAGAACAGAAAGGAGGAGCAGAAATGAAGACATTCAAGATAGGCGGAGTGCACCCCGCAGAGAACAAGTTGACGGCCGGCAGTCCCATCAGACAGGCAGCCCTGCCCAAGCAGGCCGTATTCAGCATGTTCCAGCATATCGGGGCTCCCGCAAGACCTGTAGTCCAGAGGGGCGATGAGGTGAAGGTGGGAACGCTGCTGGCCGAGGCAGGCGGCTTTGTGAGCGCGCCTGTTCACAGCAGCGTGAGCGGCAAGGTGGCCAAGATAGACGTGGCCTTGGATGCCAGCGGCACCCGACGCACGGCCATCTACGTCAATGTGGAGGGCGACGAGTGGGAGGAGAGCATCGACCGCACCGACACGCTGGTGAGGCTCGCCGACCACGAGGAACTGGACAGCAAGGCCATCGTGGAGAAAATAAAGAACGCGGGTGTTGTGGGTATGGGTGGAGCCACCTTCCCCAGCCATGTGAAGTTGACACCTCCTCCCGGCTGCAAGGCCGAGTGCGTGATTATCAACGCTGTGGAGTGCGAACCTTATCTGACGGCAGACCACAGGCTCATGCTCGAACATGCCGACGAGATACTCGAGGGAGTGGAAATCATCATGAAGGCCGTGAGCGTGGAGAAGGGATACATCGGCATCGAGAACAACAAACCCGATGCCATCGCCCTGATGACCGATAGGGTCAAGGCTCATCCCCACATCGAGGTTGTACCCCTGAAGGTGAAATACCCGCAGGGCGGTGAGAAGCAGCTGATAGATGCGATTATAGGCCGCCAGGTGCCTGCTCCTCCTGCCATCCCCATCCAGGTGGGAGCCGTGGTGCAGAACGTGGGCACAGCCTTTGCCATCTACCAGGCAGTTCTGAAGAACAAGCCCCTCCTTGACCGTGTCGTCACCGTGACGGGCAAGAGCGTGGCCAGGCCCGGCAATCTGCTCGCGCGGCTGGGCACCCCTCTCCAGCAGTTGATGGACGAGTGTGGCGGATTGCCCGAAGATGCAGGAAAGATCATCAGCGGCGGTCCCATGATGGGCAAGGCACTCCTCTCGCTGGAGGTGCCTGTGACCAAGGGAAGCAGCGGCCTGCTCGTCATGAGCGAGAAGGAGGCGCGTCGCACGGAGCCCAGCCCCTGCATACGCTGTGCCAAGTGTGTGGACGTCTGTCCCATGGGGCTTGAGCCTTATCTGCTCGCCACGCTGAGCGCCCACGGCAAGTGGGAAGAAGCAGAGAGGAACGAAGTGACAAGTTGCATCGAGTGCGGCTCGTGCCAGTACACATGTCCCAGCCACCGTCCCCTGCTCGACATGGTTCGTGTGGGCAAGAGCACTGTGATGGGAATCATCAAAGCCCGTGCCGCCAAGAAGTAATCACCCTCCACATAATCAAACACGAATATACAATGAAACCGGTAATATCACTCTCACCCCATGTGCATGGCGGTGATTCCGTACAGAAGAACATGTACGGAGTGTGCGTGGCGCTGTTGCCCGCACTGCTGGCCAGTTTCTGGCTCTTTGGCATGGGCGCGGCAGTGGTCATGCTGACCTCGGTGCTCGCCTGTGTCTTCTTCGAATGGTCCATCACAAAGTTTGTGCTTGGACAGCCCCGCACGACAATCCTTGACGGCAGTGCCCTGCTCACGGGCATCCTGCTGGCATTCAACCTGCCCAGCAACCTGCCTGTGTGGATTGTGGTCATTGGAGCCCTGGTGGCCATAGGGGTGGGGAAACTCACCTTTGGCGGACTGGGATGCAACCCCTTCAATCCAGCCCTGGTGGGGCGCGTGTTCCTGCTCATCAGTTTTCCCGCGCAGATGACCACCTGGCCTGTTCCCCATGCCTCGTTTGTCGATGCCGAGACTGCGGCCACTCCCCTGAGTGTGATGAAGCAGGCCATCACCAGTGGCGACGCCTCTGTGCTGAGCAAACTGCCTTCATCGCTGGAGATGTTCCTGGGCACCACACCAGGTTCCATGGGCGAAGTGAGCGCCTTGCTGCTCCTGCTGGGCTGTCTCTTCATGATATGGAGGAAGATAATCACCTGGCACATTCCCGTGAGCATCCTGGGCACAGTGGCAGTCCTGTCGCTGGTGTGCCATGCGTGTGACCCCGTGTATGCCCCTGTTTCCAAGGTGCTCTGCAGCGGTGGACTGATGCTGGGAGCATGCTTCATGGCCACCGACTATGTGACCTCGCCCATGAGCCACAGCGGCCAGATTATCTATGGGGTCAGCATTGGGGTGCTCACAGTCGTCATCCGCAACTGGGGCGCCTATCCCGAAGGCATGTCCTTTGCCATTCTCATCATGAATGCCTTCACGCCCCTCATCAACACTTATTGTAAACCAAAACGATTCGGGGAGGTAACCAAGAAATGAAGAAACTGGAATCCACATGGTACAATATGGTGGTCGTGCTCACCGTCATCTCCCTGATAGCGGGCGTGGCACTGGCTTCCGTGGACAGCATGACACGCGAGCCCATCGCCGCCATCAAGAAGCAGACACTTGACAACGGCATCAAGGAGGTGCTCATGGACGAGAGCCTGAAGGTACAGAAGACAGACACGCTCAATGGGGGTGCTGTGGTCATCTATCGAACCACAAGCGGCAATGCCGTGCAAGTGACCGACCCCAAGGGCTTCGGAGGAGCACTGACCGTTCTGGTGGGCTTTGCCCAGGACGGGAGCATCAAGGGATACCGCGTCCTGCAGAGCAGCGAGACACCAGGGCTGGGAGCGAAGGCCGACACCTGGTTCCGCGAGGGTAAAGGTTCTATCCTGGGGCGCAATCCCGGCAAGGACAACCTTACCGTGAAGAAGGACGGAGGCGATGTGGACGCCATCACAGCGTCAACCATCACCAGCCGGGCCTTCCTGCGTTGTGTCAACAATGCCTACAAAGCCCTGCAGGAGGGATGGCAGGCCGATGGCGAGAGCGGGGCCTCACACCAGACGACGGCCGTCAGCCCCGAGCGGCAGGAACCCTCGGCACAGCCCGACAGCCTGCAGGACGACAGTACTGACAAATAAGGTATAGGAGAGAAAACGACATGAAATACTTGAAAATATTCTTCAACGGACTCGTCAAGGAGAATCCCACCTTCGTGCTCTTGCTGGGCATGTGTCCCACACTGGGCACCACGAGCAGCGCGCTCAACGGCATGTTCATGGGACTGGCCACCACTGCGGTGCTCATCTGCTCCAACTTCCTCATCTCGCTCATAAAGAACCTGGTGCCCGACATGGTGCGCATCCCCTCCTTCGTGGTGGTGATCGCGTCGCTGGTGACCGTGCTGCAGATGCTCATCCAGGCTTATGCCCCCGCCATCAATGACTCTTTGGGACTCTTCATCCCGCTGATTGTGGTCAACTGTATTATCCTTGGACGTGCCGAGGCTTTCGCCGCCAAGAACGGCCCTGTGGAGAGCGTCTTCGACGGCATAGGCATCGGGCTGGGCTTCACCTTCGCGCTCACACTGCTGGGTGCCGTGCGCGAGCTGCTGGGAACGGGCAAGGTTTTTTCCGTCACCCTCTTCCCCGAAAGTTACGGGGCACTCGTCTTCGTGCTGGCTCCAGGCGCGTTCATCGTGCTGGGCTACCTTATCGCACTCATCAACAAACTCAAGAAAGCATAATGTCATGGCATACATATTGATTTTCATCACAGCGATATTCGTCAACAATGTCGTACTTTCCCAATTCCTGGGAATATGTCCTTTCCTGGGGGTAAGCAAGAAGGTGGACTCTGCACTGGGCATGGGAGCCGCCGTTGCATTTGTGCTCACACTGGCCACCATCGTCACCTATCTGGTACAGAAGTTTGTGCTGGTGCCCTTCTCTCTTGAATATCTCCAGACCATTGCCTTCATCCTGGTCATTGCGGCCTTGGTGCAGATGGTGGAGATTGTGCTCAAGAAGACGGCTCCTGCCCTGTACCAGGCCCTGGGCGTGTTCCTTCCCCTCATCACCACCAACTGCTGCATCCTGGGTGTGGCCATCCTGGTGGCCAATGGCAACTATGCCACACAAGGGCAGGAGCCCAACTTGCTTACGGGCGTAGTCTATGCCTTCAGTACCGCGCTGGGCTTCGCGCTGGCGTTGGTGGTGTTTGCCGCCATCCGCGAGCAACTCGACCTCATGCCCATTCCCAAGGGGATGCGCGGCATGAGCATAGCCCTCGTGACAGCCGGGCTGCTGGCTATGGCTTTCATGGGTTTCAGCGGTGTGGACGGTGGGCTTGCCCGTCTGTTCGGCATCGCGCAGTGATGATCAGTTGTTGTGGAACAACCTAAAATATAACAAATATGAAGATTCTTCTCACGGGTGGTGCCGGATACATCGGCAGCCACACCATCATCGAACTTGACAAGGCAGGCCACAGTGTGGCTGTTGTGGATAACCTCTACAACTCCAATCCCAAGGCCCTGGAGCGTGTGGGCGAAATTATCGGGAAGCAGATTCCCTTTTACAAGGCCGATGTACGCGATGCCGGGGCATTGGCCAAGGTGTTCGAGGCAGAGCACCCCCAGGCCGTCATCCACTTCGCAGGACTCAAGGCTGTGGGCGAGAGCGTGGCAAAGCCGCTGGAGTACTATCACAACAATATGACGGGAACATTCATCCTGCTGGATGTCATGCGCAAGCACGGATGCAAGAACATCATCTTCTCGTCCAGTGCCACCGTCTATGGCGACCCTGCCATCATCCCCATCACGGAGCAGTGCCCCAAGGGACATTGCACCAATCCCTATGGAAAGACCAAGTCCATGCTTGAGGAGGTGCTGATGGATGTGCAGAAGGCCGACCCCGAATGGAACGTGGTTCTCCTGCGCTATTTCAATCCCATCGGCGCGCACCCAAGCGGAAAGATAGGCGAGAACCCCAACGGCATCCCCAACAACCTGATGCCTTACATCACACAGGTGGCTATCGGCAAGCGTCCGGAACTGGGAGTCTTCGGCAACGATTACGACACCCATGACGGCACGGGCGTGCGTGACTATATCCATGTGTGCGACCTTGCCGCAGGGCATGTGTGTGCCCTGAAGGCCATCCAGGGCAAGTGCGGCCTGGGCATCTACAACCTGGGCACAGGCCATGGCTACAGTGTGCTGGACGTGGTGAAGGCTTTCGAGAAGGCCAATGGTGTCCGTGTGCCATACGTTATCAAGCCCCGACGTCCTGGAGACATTGCCACATGCTATTGTGATCCCTCCAAGGCCAAGAAGGAACTTGGCTGGGTGGCGCAGTACGGCATCGAGGAGATGTGCCGCGACTCATGGAACTGGCAGAAGAACAACCCCAACGGTTACGGGGACTGACCATCGGGACGTGTAAGGCAAGAGCGGGGGCTGCTATCCGGCACAAGGATGTCAGCCCCTGCTGCCTTGACCTGTGGGCGGTGTCATCGCTTGGAGCATCAGCCAGGTATGGGCGCAATGACGAACTGTGGGCAGTCCGCTTGTGTGCGCATGTCGGGGATGTGGCGGCACTGGCCTGAATCCGGCGGGCTTCTGCGAAAGCCCCGTGCCGTACATCACATCACGATGCCCAGCATGGGCGTGATGGCCGAGGTGCCTATCCACAGGAAGGGTGCTGGCACTGTCAGCGCGACATCAGTAACCGCCAGCACCACCAGGGTGATGTGGGCTGATATCCATGACGAAATCCTATATATTGCTTTTCACATTGAAAAAAAATACTTGTTTGGAAGGTGGTTGTGTGTGGTATTTAGTCAGCAAGGGGCATGGCTTGCACCTTCTCCTTGATAAAATCTTGTTCTGTTGACGACAGGCCATACTTGCGGAAGAGAATCGCGTCTATCTCTTCCACAGGGAGATTCCAATCTATGTCGGACTGCTCGGTAAAGTCTTGCAAGGGAACATACTTCCATGTTTCAGGAGTCAGGTGGTGCGTGGATTTCAATCCTCCCAGCATAGTTCGAACAAATTTAGTGGCCACGTATTTCCTTGCAGCACCTGCTTCAAATATCGTTGCAAACTTGCCTATGCTGATGAATGTCTCTGTGTTTCCCATGCCAGGCTCGGCAACGATGGGCGGCGTTAATGTCTCTCCAAATATTCCATTTGCATTTGCGCTTGCCATGAATATTTTGTAATAGTCCAGGTTGTCAACCGATCTTATATAGACACGTCTCACATATTTCAGCACGCGTGTATTTCCCATTCGTCCCATGATGCGGATATACTCCTTGCCATCATTGGGTTTCTCGTCAAAGAACACTTGTGGCAGTCGCTCGAAGATATTGGTCGACATATCATACGGGTGCCCTTTGCTCAGTTGGGCAAGAGCCTCTGGATGCTCCTCGTGCATCTTGTTGGTAAACCGGTAAGCCGTTCTTGACACCACTATGTCGCTCATTGGCTTGAAGTCCTTGCTGTGGATTACCATTTGTACAATGGCACTCAACTCGGAATGCGGGGTAAACAGCCCAATGGGAGCATGCTTCACTTCGTTGTTCCTAAGGCTTATAGCCAGTCCACCCTTGATTTCCGTGTCGTCAAATATGCTTTTTCCCCAATGTTCCACAATTGAGAGATGTGGGTCTGCCAGCATTTTCTGATTCCAGGCTTTGGGTGTACTGCCTGCGTTGGTGAGGAATCGGGCGGGATGAATCATCTCGACAAAGCCTGCCATTTCGTATGCGGAATCCAGGAAAGCGTTGTACAGAGGCTTGTTGTAGGTCTTCTGTTCGCCAACAGCATTCTCCTGGTACGGAGGATTCCCTATGATTATACCTATTCCCAGCTGCTTCAGTGTGCTCATCAGTATATCTTTCTTTTCCTTGTTCAACAAATCGTATGTGTAAAAGCCATCTATCACATGACGGACGGGCATTCCCAGCAACGCATAGACTTTTCGGGTAAACTCGTAGGTCAGCGATGATGTTGGCAAGGAATAAACCGAGTTCCTCACCTTGTCGCCGTATGCCTTGTATAGCGCGTTGGCAAACTCGCCCTGCTTGGCAGCTATATCTAGTATCTTAGCATCTTTCTTTATCTTGTCTTTTGGCAAGTAGCCCACCATGAGGTTTGCCACCCATGCGGGAGTTACAATCTCTGAGGTTGAGAGCCGGCCGAACTTCTTCATGGCTCTTTCCACCCGCTCGCTCACGGGTATGGCCTCATCGTGTGACAACTGGTTGATGTGTGAAATCTTATAGTCCAGGTCACTGAGTACGAAAGGATTGATAAGGGAGCGTATCGTCCGGAGAATCTCCTTGGTCAAGCCAACGTTCTTGGCAATGCGTTGATTTCCGTTTGTATAGATGGCCGCTATCACATCATCCAGTGATGACACTCTATCTTTCGTAAGGAAAGCAAAGAACAGAATTAGGGAATAGAGCGAGGAGAGTTTCTTCAGAAGTGCTTCCCTCTCCTCTGTCTTCTTTTCTTCCTGTTTCGTGGTTTTGCCATCATTGCCGTTCTCACATTTCCCCGAGGAATTGTCCGTCTTGATATCATCCCCTTCCCCTTTGTTTGCCGGCATCTTGATGCCCTTCTTCGAGTCTATAGGATACAGGGACTTCAAGGCTGCGAGAATGTCTTTGCTTGAGAGCAAGTCCGCATCCACCGGTATGTCGGTCGCTTCGTCAAGGATGCTCTTCCGGGCAGAGTATGCGTTCACTGCTTCGAGGATGTCATTTGGCACGACTTCCCTCATCTTGTCTTTGTTGACCACGATGATGGGTGATATTCTGAGTTCTTCAGCAATACGCTCGCCCAATTTGCTGTTCCCTTTCTTGTCTGTGTTGACATTATAAATCTGCGCCTTGGCCTCTTGCATTCTGAACATTCTGTCTGGATTGAAATCCACGAGGAGTGTCTGGGGCTTCATATTGTACTTGATGACATTCCCTTGGACATCCTTGTATTCCCGAATGTATTGGTTCTGCAGGCGGAAGATGGCTTGGTCGTATTCCTGTGGCGAAGCAGTGTCTTTCAGATAAATCATCGTGTCCCACTGTTCCACGGTTGTTCCTGTCAGCATACGGTTCACCGTCAGGGTGATGGTCTTCTTGCCTTGTTTTTCCAAGTCTGCAATCCTGTCCTTCACATTGCGCACATCCTTGAATGCCCCTTCGTTTTCCACTCCAGTGATATTCAGTATCTCATACTGGGCCAGGTTCTTGAACTCGTTCTTGTGTTCTTTGATGAGTGATTCCAGAGCGTCGCAAGAGGCACGGTAGGGCAGCACACACACAATATGCCGGCATAGGTTGCCTCTCTTGATTCTCTCATTGTTGAGGAAAGCAAGCAGATGCTTGTCTTCCTTACTTCCATCTATAGCCTGTAATAGATCAAGCACTTCTTTCTCGTAGACAAACTTCCTGTGGAGCCCGTCCTTATTCTTTGTGGTCGTCCTGGGTCTCAGTAGTTCGTTGAGTGCGTATTCCACCTTGTCCTTCCTCATCTCCTCCAGTCTCCTTATGGACGAGGCGTTGGGATTGAAGGCAAAGCGGATCATCTGGGGAAATCCGTAATAGGGATTGTCCCACTCATCGTAATCGTCGTCATTGACATGCTCGTTGTCCCACTTCTCCTTGTCCTTCACGATATCCGAGAATTGGTAGAATGCGATGAGGTCATCTTTCTGAAACTCGCTACCCATCAGGATGCGGTAAGGCGTGCCCGAAAGATGGAGCCGAACGTTGGCACGCAGTAGTTTCAGTCCTTCGCTGTGCTCATAACAGTCCGATGAGTCGGTGTATTTCATCTCGGCCTTCAACTCCATTTTACTGCCGCGAAGCACCTTCCCGTATTCTGGGGCACGCGCACCATAATGTGTCTCGTCTATGATGAGCATATCCCATTGCCGTGAGAACACGCCCTGGTGTTTCCGCTTGACAGCATCCCCCGTCAAGTCCTGCAGCGTCAGGAATATCACCGCGCGGTGCTTCTTACTCAGTGTCTCATCGATGATGCCGGGATATCGCGTGAGCAGATTGCTGTCCACAAAGTCAAACCCCTCGAAGTTCTTAATCCCCTCTACCGTCTTCTTCCATTCCTGTTTAACATCAGCCTTGCCCGAAACGACCAGTATCGTGCGGTACTTGCTGCTGGACAAGGCGCAACTCAGGGCAGTGAAAGTCTTGCCGAAGCGCATCACGGCGTACATCAGGAGATTGCTCCTTCCATTTTTTACCGCCTTCTTGAAGTTGCTCACTGCGGCCTGCTGGTTAGGGCGCAATTCATACGGCTCTTCCCCGCGCTTGTAAGTGAAGGTCGTAGGCGTGGGCCGTTCATCGAAGGAGTAAAACTGATACTTGCCCCCATTGTGGTCAAAGTCGCGTTGTATGTCGGCTATAGCCTCGGCAACATCCTTGCAATTGACATACTTGAAGAACTCCTTTGAATAATAGGGCAAGCCCTCTATGTCGGTAGGTTGCAGACGGTGCGACCGTCTTTCATGTTCCAGAAAGTAATGAATGGAAAAGTCACGGAAGTAGATGTCTTTATTCACCCTCGATATGGCAGCGTATTCCTTTACCAAATCAGGAAAACACCTGCGCCATTCATCCAACCGCTGCTCTATGGGACGATAGGTGTCGCCCACCTTCAGATAATTGGGTACCGTGCCAGTCGTGAAGGCGTATATCTGAGGCTCGACGCGGCCTATGATATATTTGCAGAGGATAGAGTCATCCATGCTTTTCCTTTTTCTTGTAGAACTTCTCAAAGGGGTAGAGACTGCCATCGTTCCAGTCTTTCAGCAGCACACGTATTCCGTTGTGGCCATAAAACTTCCGCTTTTTGCATCCGGGGCATGGATGTCTCTCAATTTCCCCAAACAGGTTTTTTGTCACCTCATCATGGCAGGTGTTGGGAACCACGCTCTTCAGTCCATCCATTTGGAAAACATTCCAGGAGATGACATCAGCCACCTCTTTCATCTGCCCAGTGGTGGGACGTGTTCCAAACTTATGCTCAAAGTTATCGATGAAAGTATATAGCAGATTTTCCCTTGCCAGGAACAGGTTGTCTCCCTGCCACTCGTAGGCAAATACACTTTTGTAGGCATAAAGCGCATACTCATACCATTTTGTCAGGGTGTCAGTGTTCTCGTTGATGATGCGTAGTTTTCGGTCCAGGAATCCAATCCTGTCTTTCAGTGGGATGGGAACTCCCGTGGTGGAATCATATCGGCTTACCATAAAGGGAGCCTCGCCGCAGGTGATTTCCGTCCACGGCTGCAACACATAGTCTTCCCAGGTCATTTTCTCGGGAAATATTATCTTTTCGTGAACGGTTCTCCACTCCCGTCTTTCTTTGCCAAGTTCCTCATTGAAGACCACCCTTCTCCCAAAGAACTTCTCGTCAATATTGTTGATCATAAAGTTGCATATCCAGGATGGCGTGAATATCTCAGCCTTTTTCTTCACCCTGTCCCTCTGGACATTTTTCTTTTTCAACACACGGGGCATGATGACATTGGAATTTTCCCCAGTGATAAGTTCTGCCTTCATCTCGTCATAATACGAGTAGCCTTCTCCCAGTGCCTCGTAGTCATGCGTGGCCCAGAAGATGTGGTGGGTTGTCCCATCCTTCTTGTATTCCGTCACAGAATGGTCTGTGAGCAGGGTATCCGTCACCTCCAGCCCATAGTCTTCCAGGAGATTGTTCTCGTGGATGTCTGCCTCGTTTTCCATGTGCGTCTCTTGTCTTCGCGTGGAATGCAAAGGTAGTGAAAGAAAAGGTTATGGGGAAGGGCAAAGCCACTTTCTTTTGACGTTCCTGCCTAAAAGGCAGGCTCGCTCCAAGCCCTCCCGGCCTCAGAAGCGTTCCGGGCTTGAAGGCCCTCTCTGCCTTAGAACCTCCTGTACACATATCGGGCCAGCCCATACACATACCTGCGGAAGCCGGGGCGGTAGGCCAGCAGGCGGTCAAACCATCCCAGGCGCCGGCCCACGGCGCGCACCACCAGTCCCACGTACACCATGGCAAAGAGCGTGCCCATGCCCACTATCCGCCATTGCCATGAGCCCAGCAGCAGGATGCTGAGGAGCACGGCCAGCGCGACCAGTGTGGTGTCCGCCCATATCTTGGCTTTGTGGAACCTCATCCCCGTCACCTTGCTTATGGCGATGGTGATGCCCTCGCCAGGCATGGTCACCGAGCCGCACCTCACCTCCAGCGCGATGCCGATGCCCAGGATGGTGCACCCCGCCACCTGCACGAGGGCGTTCAAGGGGAGGCTGTCATACGCTATCCACCCCGTCAGCAGCATGTTCAGGTCTATCAGCATGCCGAAGAAGAAGCCCACGGCGAGCTGGAACAGTTGCACCCACTCAAAATACCCGCGCAGTATCGCCATCTGGGCCACCACAAAGAGCGCGTTCATCAGAATGGTGTAGGTGCCTATGGTCCATGCCGGGATGCGGCCTGTCACCATCCCTGCCGTGGACATCACGCAGGGGATGGTGGAGATGACGCTGGCCCCCAGTTGGCTGCGCACGCACACAGCCACGCCCAGTGTCATGATGTAAAGGGAGACGAGCAGCAGGATGTGCTGCCAGGTGAAGGAGATGAGCGTGGTCTTGCTGATGTGTGGCATGAGGTCTTTGTCGTTGTGCGTTTCTTGTCTTGCACGCCTGTATGGTGGCATGCGTGCCAGGTGGCTGTTCCATATATCGCTGAGGTTGCTTGTATTCCTTTCCGGTTTATGTCAGTCCGGATTCCAGTCCACGATAACCCGGACTGCAGTCCAGGCGTGCTTGGACTGCAGTCCGGGAATGCGGTGGGACAAAAGGCGGATTTCCTGCCGTCTCTGGCTATTCGCTCCAGTCCATGGCCTCCTCGTATTGGTCAAACTGCAGTTCCTCGCTCACCCCCACCTGCTTGAGCACGTCCAGGATGAGTTCTTGCTCGCCTGGGGTGAGCGGGATGTCCCCTTTCCTGCGCTCGTAGTACTGGCTTCGCCCGAAGTGGCATTGCAGCAGGGTGGAGAACCTTTCGTACTGGTCGGGGTACATGCGCTTCTTGAAGTTGGCGAATCCTCGTGCAAAGCGCAGCGACTTGCCTTCCCTGTAGAACTCACATTGTCCGTCCTGGCTGCACTTCCGGGGGTTGACGAGTTTCAGATGAGTCCTTCCCTCCAGCATCCTGCCGTAGGCGATTTGCCTCAGGCAAGTCTTGGCTCTGGGGCAGTCAGCGTGCAGGCATGCCGCGTAGTTGTAGGGTATCTCGTTGCTTAGTTTCCTTCTTGGCATAGTGCAGTCTCTCCGTTTTGGTTTCGTGAGCCAAAGATATGGAAAAAGGGGCAGATGGCCCATCGTGGCAACATTCTTTTTTTGCGGCTCCTGGTGTGAAAATGGCATGGAGCGCTTCCCGCCTTGCCAGACACCGGTGTGCCAGGCCGTCCCGTCGCGCCTTGCAGTTGCTTGAATAATAGCCCATTTCTTGCCGCATCTGATTTTTCTGTGTAACTTTGTGGCCTCGAACAAGAACAATTGATAAAGTACGATGAACATACTGGAATTGAGCGACCAGGAGATTGTCAGGAGAAACAACCTGCAGCAGTTGCGCGACTTGGGCATTGACCCCTATCCCGCTGCAGAGTACCCTGTGGATGCCTGGAGCACAGAGATACGCGAGTCCTTTGTGGACCTTCCGGTCGATGAGTCGGCCGAGCCCGATGAGAATGGCGAGCGTCCCCACATTGCCGCCACAGCCGCGAACAGCCGCAACGTGAGCATCGCGGGACGCGTCATGGGCAAGCGTGTCATGGGCAAGGCCGGCTTTGCCGAACTGCAGGACAGCAAGGGGCGCATACAGTTGTATGTGCAGCGCGACTCCATTTGTCCCGGTGAGAACAAGGACCTGTACAACGTGGTCTTCAAGAAGTGCCTGGACCTTGGTGACTTCATCGGTGTGAAGGGCTATGTGTTCCGCACAAAGACGGGGGAGATAAGCGTGCATGTGACGGAGATGACCGTGCTGTGCAAGAGCCTTCGCCCCCTGCCTGTCGTGAAGACGGACGCCGAGGGCAATGTGTTCGACGCCTTTGACGACCCCGAGTTGCGCTACCGCCAGCGTTATGTGGACTTGATAGTCAACAAGGGCGTGAAGGACACCTTCCTCAAGCGGGCCGCCATCGTGCGTACCCTGCGCCGCATACTGGATGACGCGGGCTACACCGAGGTGGAGACCCCTGTCCTGCAGAGCATCGCGGGCGGTGCGAGCGCGCGTCCCTTTATCACGCACTTCAACGCGCTCAACCAGGACATGTACATGCGCATCGCCACCGAGCTTTACCTCAAGCGTCTGATCGTGGGCGGCTTCGAGGGCGTGTACGAGATAGGCAAGAACTTCCGCAACGAGGGCATGGACAAGACCCACAACCCCGAGTTCACCTGTATGGAGCTCTATGTGAGCTACAAGGACCTCAACTGGGGCATGGGGTTCACCGAGCGGATGCTGGAGGAGATATGCACGGCTGTCAACGGAAAGCCCGAGGTGGAGATAGACGGGAAGGTCATCTCCTTCAAGGCTCCCTTCCGCCGCCTGCCCATCCTGGAGGCCATCCGGGAGAAGACGGGCTATGACCTGTATCCCATGAGCGAGGACGAGATACGCGAGGCGGCCCGTAAGCTGGGCATCGAAGTCGATGACACCATGGGCAAGGGCAAACTGATAGACGAGATTTTCGGCGAGACCTGTGAGGGCACCTTCATACAGCCCACCTTCATCACCGACTACCCCGTGGAGATGTCCCCCCTGACCAAGATGCACCGCTCGAAGCCAGGACTGACCGAGCGTTTCGAACTGATGGTGAACGGCAAGGAACTGGCCAATGCCTACAGCGAGCTCAATGACCCCATCGACCAGGAACAGCGCTTCGTCGACCAGATGAAACTTGCCGACAAGGGTGATGACGAGGCCATGGTCATTGACCGCGACTTCCTGCGCGCCCTCCAGTACGGCATGCCTCCCACCTTTGGCATCGGCATCGGCATTGACCGCCTGGTGATGCTGCTCACGGGCAAGTTTGCCATCGGCGAGGTGATGCTCTTCCCACAGATGAAGCCCGAAGTGAAGGCTCCCCGTGACAAGGACGAGATGTTCCTGGAGAAGGGAGTGCCCGCCGAGTACATCCCCATCCTGCGCAAGGCAGGCTACAACCTGGCGGCTTCCCTGCAGGGCGTGGCTCCGGCCAAGGTGCAGCAGCAGATTGTCGAAATAGTGAAGAAATACAAGCTCAATGTCGGGCGGCCCTCGCAGGAGGACATCGCGCAATGGACGGCATAGTGGGCAGCGTGGGGGTCATAGGCGGGGGCAGTTGGGCCACGGCCATAGCCAAGATACTGCTCGGGAGCGTGCCGCACATCCACTGGTACATGCGCAATGCAGGGCGCGTGGAGCAGTTCAGGCATTCGGGGCACAATCCCGCTTACCTCCCGCAGGTGAGTTTCGACATGAGCCGGGTGACGCTCACCGATGACATCAACCAGGTGGCCGGGGCTTGCGACACGCTTGTCCTGGTGCTTCCGTCGCCCTTTCTCAAGGGGACGCTGGAGCATCTGCGGGTAAGGCTTCGCACCAAGTTTGTGGTGACGGCCATCAAAGGCATCGTGCCGGGCGAGAACCTCATCCCCACCGACTACCTCTCGCTCATGTACGGCATGCCGCAGGAGCAGTTGGCGGTCATAGGCGGCCCCAGCCATGCCGAGGAGGTGGCCATGAACCACCTCACCTATCTCACCGTGGGCTGTGCCGATGTGGGTCGCGCGGCAGAGTTCGCCTCGCTCCTGGCCAATGATTATGTGCGCACCAAGGTGAGCCAGGACGTGTCGGGCATCGAGTATGCCAGTGTGCTCAAGAATGTCTATGCCCTGGCAGCAGGCATATGCAGCGGCCTGAACTATGGCGACAACTTCCAGGCCGTGCTCATGAGCAATGCCATGCAGGAGATGCAGCGCTTCCTCACAGCCGTGTGCCCCATTGGCCGCAACATCTGCGACTCGGTCTACGCGGGTGACCTGCTGGTCACGGGCTACAGCCAGTTCAGCCGCAACCGCATGTTTGGCACCATGATAGGGCGTGGCTATAGCGTGCAGAGTGCGCAGGCCGAGATGCACATGATTGCCGAGGGGTACTTCGGCACCAAGTGCATGGTAGAGGTCAACCGCCCGCTCAGGGTCAACTCGCCCATCCTGGACGCTGTGTTCAACATCCTGTACCGGCATGTCAGCCCGGCAATTGAAATCCGCCTGCTCAGCGGGACTTTACGGTAAAGAGGCGTGGGGATGACGTGGGCACGGCCTCTGTGTGGAGGCCATCCTGTGCGGGTCAAGGAGACAAGGAAGCAGAAGAGCAGAAACATATTATTAATATAGAGTTTACTTATGATTAGGTTAGACATCAGCAAATCACTGGTTTCCCCCGAGGACGTGGCCGCCTACGAGGGTGCTGTGGCTTCGGCCCGGCAGGCATTGGAGAGCGCCACATGTCCTGGCCACGATTTCCTGGGATGGCTTCACCTTCCCGGCCAGGTTACTCCCGAGTTCCTGGAGCAGATCCAGAATTGTGCCGATACCCTGCGCGAGCTTTGCGACACGGTGGTCGTGGCAGGCATCGGTGGCTCATACCTGGGCGCGCGTGCCGTCATCGAGGCTCTGGGCAACAGCTTCCAGTGGCTGGAAAACAAGGGCGAGAACCCCAACATCCTCTTCGCGGGCAACAACATCAGCGAGGATTACCTGTATGAGCTCACCGAGTATCTGCGCGGTCGCAAGTTCGGGGTCATCAATATCAGCAAGAGCGGAACGACGACGGAGACGGCTCTTGCCTTCAGGCTGCTCAGAAAACAGTGCGAAGAGCAGCGTGGCGTGGACACGGCGCGCAAGGTGATTGTGGCTGTGACCGATGCCAAGAAGGGAGCCGCACGCGCCACGGCCGACCGTGAGGGCTATGCCTCATTTGTCATTCCCGACAATGTGGGCGGACGCTTTAGCGTGCTCACCCCCGTAGGTTTGCTTCCCATTGCTGTCGCGGGCTTTGACATCGCGGCTCTCGTGCAGGGCGCGGCCGACATGGAAAGAGCCACCTCGGTGGAGACCCCCTTCGACCTGAACCCCAGCGCGCAGTATGCTGCCGTGCGCAACGCGCTTTACCGCAAGGGCAAGAAAATAGAGATACTGGTGAACTTCCAGCCCAAGCTCCATTACATGAACGAATGGTGGAAGCAGCTCTTTGGCGAGTCGGAGGGAAAGGACCATAAGGGAATCTTCCCCGCCGCCGTGGATTTCAGTACCGACCTGCACTCTATGGGGCAATGGATCCAGGAGGGCGAGCGCACAATCTTTGAGACCGTCGTGAGCATCGAGGAGCCAGAGCACAAGCTGCTCTTCCCCCATGACGACGAGAACCTGGACGGGCTGAACTTCCTGGAAGGAAAGCGCGTGGACGAGGTCAACAAGATGGCCGAACTGGGCACACAACTTGCACATGTGGATGGGGGCGTGCCCAATATCCGCGTGAGTGTGCCTCGCCTGGACGCCTACAATCTGGGACAGCTCATCTATTTCTTCGAGAAGGCTTGCGGAATAAGCGGACTGGTGCTGGGCGTGAACCCGTTCAACCAGCCTGGTGTGGAGGCATACAAGAAGAACATGTTTGCTCTCCTGGGCAAGCCTGGCTACGAGAAGGAGACCAAGGCTATCAGAGAACGTTTGCAGAAGTAAGCACAAGTGACCTTGGACAGCAAGACAAACAACAGGGACGGCCGTGGGGCAGGGAGCCTCAAGGCCGTCCTTTTCGATATGGACGGAGTCCTCTTTGATTCCATGCCCAACCATGTAAAGGCCTGGTGTGAGGCCGTGGAGCGTTTTGGGTTGCACATGACCCCGCAAGAGGTATATATGAATGAGGGCCGTACCGGTGGCGGCACCGTCGATATGCTGGCCATGCGCACATGGGGCAGGAGGGCCACACAGCAGGAGACAGAGGAAATCTACAGGGTGAAGAGTGACATCTTCAACGCTCTGCCAGAGGCGGCCCCGATGCCTTGCGCACGTGAGGTATTGGAATATGTACGCGCGCGGGGACTTCGTGTCGTGCTTGTGACCGGCAGTGGACAACGTTCCCTGCTCAGCCGCCTGGAGCATGCCTTTCCTGGCTGCTTTCGCGAGGACCGCATGGTTACGGCTTTTGACGTGCGCCACGGCAAGCCCAGTCCGGAACCGTATCTGATAGGGTTGGACAAGGCGGGGGTATGCGCGGCGGAGGCCATTGTGGTGGAGAATGCTCCCCTGGGAGTACGGGCAGGACATGCGGCAGGTATTTTCACGCTTGCGCTCAACACAGGCCCGCTTCCCGACTCTGTCCTGTGGGAAGCCGGGGCCGATTGTGTGCTGCCCGGCATGCGCGCTTTGGCAGAGCAGGCCAGACGCTTTTTCGGATAGGCAAGCGTTTCGCCGGACAGCGTGAGGGCAGACTGGTTACTGATGCCTGTGACGCAGGAAGTGCCGTTTGTCCACAGAACAGGCAGATGCGGTTCCCTTTCAAAAATGGCGAGTAGCCTCGGGTGCCCCACCTTCCTCACCCCACAGCCTGAAAGCAAAGGGAAGCCCACGCAGAGAGAGAGAGCCGCACCGCCTTTGCTCTTCCCAATGTTTAAGGGAAGGGACGGACAGACTTGCCGGGTTTCCGCAGTGTTAAAAACTTACGAGGTTTTTGCGTGCAAACGAAAATATCCCTAACTTTGTAGAGTATAACAACAAGGGAATAACATGCAAGACCACAAGAGAATGACTCGTAAGCAACTGCCCATACTCATGTTCATAGTCATGCTGGCGGCCTCATGCGGGAAAAACAAGAATAAGGAAACCTTGGATTTGCTTCCCGTGGCGGAGCAGGACACAGCCACGCACAGCATGGCGGGCTGCGACTTCAGTGACAGCATTCAGGCATGGGGTGACCTGTTGACATTCACCATACAGCGCGATCCGTGCGACTCCTTGCCTGTTGTCGTAGACCAGTATGGCACGAAGTACAAGGATAACATCTTTGTGTTGACCATAGCGCGTGAGGGGAAGCCGTTCTTCAAGCGGGAGTTTACAAAGCGTGACTTCCTCGGCATGTTGAGTGAAGACTTCCGCAAGCATGGCGTGTTCGATGGATTCCGCTACGCGGGTTTCAAGGAAGGAAAGATGGTGTTTGGCACGTGCGTGAGTTATCCGGAGAGTGACATGAGCCAGCCTTTTCTGATTGGGATTTCAAAGGATGGCAGTTTTGGAATCGAGCCAGACAAGACACCAATCAATGAAAATCCAGCCGACAGTGCAACTGACGAGGACGGCGCGTAACTCCCTGGGTATATGAAGCGTGCGCTTGTTTGTCTGGCTGCGGTGTCTCTTGTGCTTCTCCTGGCTTTAGGAGGCTTCAGGGGCTGCAAACAAAAGCCGGGCTCCATAGCCGGGGCAGGTGACTCTGTGCCTGTCGATACATCGGGTGCCGTGATGAGGCTGCGCGCCCAAAGTCGCCTCTATACCTCGGAGTACCGCATACACAAGATTGTGACACATGACGACCTGCTTCGTTTCCAGGGCCAGTTCCTGGGGTATTCTTACGAGAAGACCTTCCACTTGGGCGACCGCAAGATAGCCATACCCATCAATGCCACCTTCAAGGCATACGTTGACTTCTCGGGTTTCTCGGAGAAAAATGTGGAGCGTTATGACTCGCTGATCCACATCATACTGCCAGACCCGCGCGTGATACTCACCTCGTCCAGCGTTGACCATGATGGCATACGCCAATACACCAGCATGTTTCGCAGCGGGTATTCAGACCGCGAGATGGCCGACCTCACAGCGCAAGGGGTGGAAAGCATCATAGCGGGGATGGGACAGACAGACATAATAGAGCGGGCGCGTGAGAGTGCCGCGCGGGTGATAATCCCATTGATGGTACAGTTGGGTTACAGGCCCGACCATGTGGTGGTGACCTTCCGCCAGGGGCTCGACCTCGGTGACCCGTCGGTGTATTATGACAGTGACCACTCTGTGGTGCGTTGGGAAGGAGGCAAGCGGTGAAGGCTCTTCGGCGTTGGTTTTTGGGGCTGGTTCTGCTGCTCATCCTTGCGTTGGCTGCATATTTCGTCATCGGCCGCGCGCGTCAAGGCCAGCCGTTCAGGCTGTTCGGATTTTCGGTGAGTCGTCCCCTCAAGGCGCAGCCCACCCCCATGCGGATAGAGGCCATACGCAGCATAGGCCAGTGGGAGTTTCTGAGTATTGATGACGAGGAGATTGTAGATACCATACGCAGGCACTGGCTCACCCCAGATGACCAACTTGTGCGGATTTACAGGGGTACGCTTCGTCTGGGCATTGACTTCCGTCAGTGCCAGGATGATTGGGCTCTCGCCTATTCCGACACCGTGAAGGTGCGCCTGCCCGAGGTGCGCCTGCTTGACAACCTTTTTGTCGATGAGGCGCGCGCACGCAGTTTCTACGAGAGCGGGAAGTGGGATGGCTCTGTACGCAAGGACATGAGAAAGCGTGCCGAGGATGCCATGCGCCGCCGCTGTCTCACTCCTGCCAACCTCGAGATTGCCCGGCAGTCGGCTATTGAACAGGTTCGACACTTCTTTCTTTCACTCGGTTATTCCCATGTCGTGTTCGTGGGTGAGGGAGAAAACGAATAGTGCGTGGCCTAAGGCGGTAGGAGGAAGTAATAAACCCAAGCGGGAGGACTTGTGCCGGACAGTGTCCGGATTGTGTGGGGAACCGCAGTAGATATGGTTTTCCTCCTCCTGCATGGCTTCGAAACTTTTCTGGCAAGCCCGTGGCAGAAATGACAACCCAATATCGGAATCCTGCCGAAGAGTACGTTGTGGCGCTTGCTTTTTGCAACAAAGGGAGTTCACGCGGGCTGAACATGTGCAAAGGGCTTGTCAAAGCAGAGCGAGAACCGAAAAAATGGAGGGCAAACGATTGCCGATAAATGAAAACACATTATCTTTGCATCAGTCATTCAATAAAAACAAAAGTTCATGATGAAAAAACTGTTGACTTTGGTGGTGCTTGCTCTGATGGGCACAACCATGGCGATGGCCCAGAAGGAGAAAGGACTTGGATGGGCAGTGGAAGGTGGCATCGGCAGCGAGTTGGAACTTGGAGGCCGTGCACAGTACGGCTTCAACCAGTACCTGGCATGGGATGTGCTCAACGTGAAGTATGCCTTCGACTACGGCAAGGACTTCAATGCCCATGAGTGGGAACTGACCACTGGTCTGCGCGGATTCAGCCCTTCTTTTGGCCCCAACCTCAAGGCTTTTGCGGCTCTTGACCTCGGTTATGGTGGTCAGAAGATAGCGACAGACGGCATAGATGCCGCACATTGCTTTGCCCTGGATTTCACTGTGGGCTTGCAGGTGTACAAGGGACTGTACTTGGGCTATGGCTTTGGCGGGTTGTTCAAGAACGGCAGCCATAAGGACCATCTGCTCCGTGTGGGCTACATGTTTTAAACATAAGGTCGTGCGAACAGAAACTTCGAAGGGCCGTCATTACGGCATATAATAAAACAAACTGGTGTGCGGGGAGAGTCATAAATGGGTTGGCTCTCCTCGCCCTTTCTCCCCTGTAGTGCAAACAGCGATGAAGACAGTAGCAGGCGTGCAGCCTGTTTCCCTTGACGAAAACGTGATTGCAGGGTGGGGGTAGGGAAGATGAGGTGGCACGAGACGTATGCCACGCGTCTGCGGGAAATCTTTGCGAGGGCACATGACCAGGAGTTTCTGTGCGTCAGTCGGCACAGAAACTTTCCGTTTCCGCCAGACGGTTTTATTCAGAGGTAGGTTTGCCGGTAGAATCGTCAGACGAACAGGGTGGTTCGGGATACTCTTTGTCCCCGCCTCCAGTCTTCTCTTGCCAGGGGTACACGGTGGCTGTCTCGCCGCTCTGGTCGTCCTTGCGTGTCCAGTAACTTGCCATGGTCTTTTCGGAATTTTAGGGTCATTGTGGAGTCAAAGTTACAAAGAAATATCCAAAGGCGTGTGCGCCCAGGAGCAGTAAACAGCGTACGGTGATGTATGGCGCAGGCTAAGATGTGGCACAAGAACGCGCATGCCGGGAAATTGTGCTGGCGGCAGACAGGTGAAACCTTTATGAAAGCGGCCTGTCTGCAACCCCAATTTAATCTCCAATACAAAACAATTGGTAAACAATAACAAACAAAAACAATGAAAGAAAAAGAAAGGGTGGTCTTTGTGGACTACATCCGTGTGGTGGCTCCATTGTTGGTGATGTTGGTACACGCGAGCGAGAACTTCTATGCGGCCGACTCTTCGGGGCTGGCAGGCAGTGTGGCCATGCTGGCCAACGAGAGCAACCGGTTTTGGGTGGCCTTTTGGGACGGCGGTGTGTCGCGCTATTGCGTGCCCCTCTTTATGATGGTTTCGGCATACCTGCTCGTGCCCATGCGTAGCGGTGAGACGATGACCTCGTTCTACAAGCGGAGGTTCACGCATATCCTGCCCCCGTTCCTGTTTTTCCTTGTCGCCTATTCCCTGCTGCCCCTGCTGTGGGGGGCGATGACCTGGGAGCAGTCGCTGGAGGACTTGAAGACCATCCCATGGAACTTCACTTCCATGAGCGGTATCCTGTGGTTCATGTATCCCCTCTTCAGTCTCTATCTCATTATCCCTGTGGTGTCACCCTGGCTGGAGCGCAGCAAGGCCCGTGAGGAACTCATCTTCATAGGGCTCTTTGCCGTGAGTACCTGCATGCCTTTCCTGCACCGGTATGTCCGCGCCGAACTGTGGGGCGAGTGTTTCTGGAACCAGTACCACATGCTGTGGTATTGTTCGGGATTCCTGGGTTACCTGGTGTTGGCTCACTATATCCGCGTGCATCTGTCCTGGTCTCGCGCCAGGCGTGCTTGGGTGGGGCTGGCCTGCCTGCTGGCAGGCAGTGCGTTCACCGCGTGGTCTTTCTGGTGGAAGGGTGTTCCCGGACAGGTGATAGACACCCCCGACCTGGAGTGGGCATGGGAGTTCTGCCTGCCCAACGTGCTCCTGAGCACCTTTGGCGCATTCCTCCTTTTCACCTGTATCCGTCAGACCCAGGCTCCGGGATGGGTCACCAGGGTGAGCAAGATGTCCTACGGGATGTATCTCATGCACATGTTCTTCCTGGCTCCTATAGCATCCTATATAGTAAACGGGGACCAGGCAAATCCCCTGATCCCCGTTGGGCTGGCCATTCCTGTGATAGCCGTATGCACTTACATTTGCTGCGTGGTGACCACGAGGCTTATCTCGTTTGTTCCGGGCAGCAAGTGGATTATCGGTTGTTGAGCCTCTTGAGGCCGTCCTCGATATAAATCTCGCCTGGCAGCGGCTGGCTGATTGCCTGTCCGCCCAGGTTATATGTTCCCTTGGTAGAGCGCATGCCACCCTGGTGGTGTGCGCTCTCCGCGTCGGGCGAGGAGATGCCCGTGCCCAGTTCGCCCGCCTTCAGTTTCTCGGTAAAGCACTTCATCCAATAGCCGCCCAGCACCGACCGTGCGCGGAACATCCACATGTTTCCACTGTCCGCGCGATGGTTGTCGCTCACGGGGACTCGTGACGTGGTCTCGTTGATGTATTTCCATATCGGGTTGGCCAGTTGGTAGAAGGTGGTCTGGCTCGGTGCCATGGCCGCTGTCCACATCACCCAGTCGCTCTTGCAGCCCGCTCCGCGGCTGTCGAGAGGCAGTCCGTACTTGAGTATCTTTCCCCGGTAATAGACGAGTTCGCGGGTGCGTACCTCCCCGAAGAGGTTCCAGTCCCATATCTGGTCCCAGATGAGGTTGTATTTTGTGCTCCATGTGGTTCCCGAAGCGCCGAAGTTGAGCAGGTAGTGCGCGCCCCCTGTGGTGGTGTAGGCGTTGGCTTTCCAGTACTCGGCCATCTCCTGGGACTTTTGTGAGTACTCTGATGCCGCGTCATCCAGTCCCAGCATGGTGGCCAGTTGGGCGTAGCTTCGTACGGCCAGTGTGGCTTTCACGGCCAGGTTGGCATTGCGCTCCGAGGTGCCCATGAAGTCATCGGTGCAGAGTTGGTTTTTGGGGTCCTTGCCGTGTGTGTAGCAGTAGTCGGCCCAACGCGTGAGTATCTGCCAGTACTTGCGCACATATTCGAGGTCTCCGTCAAGGCGTGTGATCAGGGCCAGCAGGGTAATCATGTTGCCCGCCTCCTCCACAGGCATACCGTCGCCGTAGGTCTGCCCGTTGGCATGCGGGTAGGCTCCCAAGTCGTGCGCGGCCCAGTCCTTGTTCCATCGTCCTGTGTAGGCATACTGCAGGATGGGAGTCAACATGGCCTTGGCCAGTGTGGGCGAGTATATCCAGAAGAGCGGCTGCGAGGGGTAGGTCACGTCCAGCGTGTTGATGAATCCGCCCGAGTCGTTCTCGCGTGACATGTACAGGAGGTTGCCTTCGCTGTCACTTACCAGTTTGTGTGCGGCGCACACCTGGCGATATACGGCACAGCACATCTCGGCGTATTTCTTGCCTCCGGTCTTGTAAGCGTCGTCATATATGCGCTCGTCCATCTGGCGGCATCGCGCCATGATGCTGGCATAGTTGGTGTGCAGGTCGCTGATGCGGCTGGTGAGCGTCACCTTTCCGTTCTGAGTCCAGTAAGCCTTGCGGTTGTTCTTGAAGAACTGGATGGAGAACACGTCGTCATAGGACAGCGAGATGAACGCGCTCACAGGCTCAGCACCCACCTGTCCCAGCGAGTCTGTGTAGGCAATGGAGTGGTAGGGGCTTCCCTTGTCCACGCGGAGGGCGTGCTCTTCCTCCACCCGTCCGGTTGCGAGGAACTGGCTCATGGCCTCGTCTCGTGGCAGTACGCTGAGCGTCTTCCCCTGTCCATGGGGCGTGCTTACATAATAATAGCCCCAGTCAATCAGTTCGCCCGTGTGCGAGAGCGGTGCCTGCTTGATGTTGCCGGCCCGTGCCACATCGAGTCCTGGACAGGTTTCGGATGACATGATGCGTGTCTGTGCCGTCTGGCTGCTGTTCTTGAGCGCCATGGCTGCCGAGGTCTCCACAAGCACGCTCACGTCATGCGTCGCGCCGTCGTTGCTGCGTGCCTGGTAGGAGATGTAGGTCAGGGGAGTGGTGAAGAGTTCCAGGTCGTCCATCACCAGTGGAGTGGTAAACACCACATCCAGGTCCACACCGCCGCACTTGAATGTGTAGTAGGTGCTTGTGGGCATCACCACGCATGACTTCTGGGTGACAGTCCGGAAATTGTCCTTGGCCAGTCCAAAGTCCACATAGGCGCCGCCCGTGGTGTTCTTGCAGTGGGCGGCAATCACATTCTCGCCCTCATGCAGCAGCGCGCGGTCTACTTTCACCGTCTGTCCGCTTATGTCCCAAGTGTATCCTGTGGATAGCACCTGCTGGCCGTTGACGTAAAGCTCAAAGGTGTCGTCGTGCCTGTAGGTGGCGTAGTAGCTGGCGGTCGTGTCGATGTCATCCAGTGTTACCTTGCGTCGAACCCAGATGTCAGTTCCTTCGCCTTCCCATTTCGTGCCGATGTTGGTGTAGGTGATTTCGCCTCCGCCCCATGCGGCTTTGCCTTGCTGCCACGAGGTGTCATCAAAGTCGGGGGCTGTCCATGTGGTGCCCGTGGGTGCGGAGGTGGTGTAGCGGCCTGTCCAGGCGGTCTCGTCGGCCATGGGTGCCAGTGTCTGCAGGGTCTGTCCAATGAACCGGTAGGCTTGTCCGTCCACGCGCACCACACCATTGAGCGGTTTCTGGGTGTTGTGCCAGTGCGTGGGCGAGCCTTGGCTGAGTTTGTTGTAGGGGCTCCAGATACTGAAGTAGGGATCCACGCTCACCAGCGGGACCGACGGCAGGCGCAGCGCGTTGTCCCGCACGGGTGAGAATATGCTGCTCTCTTGGGCCATGCCTTGCACACCCAGGAGCACGCCCAGCACTCCTGTGACGAACATTTTGTTTGTTCTCATAAGGTTGTTTTTGTTTATGGTTGATATGGTTGGTTATCTTGGTCGCTCTTTTCCTTCCGCCTGTTACCTTTCCGTCAGCGCGTCGATGATTTGCGTGGGTCGCCCGTTGCTGAGAAATGCCCCTTGCGTGTAGCCCATCCATCCGTCGTAGGCCTGGGGCTCGCGGTAGAAGACCCCCTGGCATGTGATGTTGGCATGGGCCTCGGACACCAGTTGGCGCATGTGCATGCTGCTGGCTGTCTCCTGGCTTACGGGCACTCCACATTCCACGATCATGCAGGGCTTCTTGTATCTGTTGTAGAGCATGTCCGTGGTCTGCATGGTGAATGCGATGGCATCATTCTCGTTCTGAACCACAGCGGAAGCGGATGTGCCCATGGGCTGGAACGTGGATCCTACGGCCAGGGTGGGGTAGAGTGTGAGCCCAATCTGGTCATAGAGCGTGCTTCGGATCCCGTCAATTGCGGCACACAAGGCCGGCTGATTGAGCGGGTCGCCCGCTGCCACGATAATCTGGGCCTGCGGGCAGATGCCCCGCGCGGCCTGGCATGCCTGGCTTACCAGCGTGGCATACTGGCTGGCGTGCCGCCTGATGTCGCCCTCGGGCCAGAGCACTCCGTTCTCCGTCTGGTTGCCTATCTGTATCCATCGGGGGTGTATGCCGTTGCTTGTGAGTGCGGTCAGGGTGCTGGCGACATGGTCACGCACGTCGGTGGCCAGTTGTTCAATGCCGTGCCCCTGCCAGTCCCGTGGCGTGCGCTGCAGTGTCGCTGTGGCTATGGTGTCGCTCAGATGCAGGCTCACCAGGAGGTCGAGCCCCAACTGGCTCACCCGCTCTGCCTTGCGCAGCACATCCTGTGTGCCGCAGTAGCCATCGCTGGGGTTCACCAGCAGGCGCAGGGCAATGGCATTCAGTCCCAGGTCGTGCATGACGGCCGGGCAGTCCATAGGCTCTCGGTGGTTCCACGAGTAGAACTTCTTGCCTTCGTCCTCCATCTGCGAGTACCAACTGATGTCGGCTCCTCGCGCAAAGTCGCGGGGCTTCACCTCGGGCAGCGTGTCCCTGCCCGTGGTGTCGGGCACAAGTGTGCTGTCACCAGGGGTGGGCGTGGGAGGCGTGGGTGGCGTGGCAGGGCCGTCCCCCCCGCAGGACGTCATGGCCAGCAGAAGCAGCAGTGCGGGCAGCAGGTGTTGTGTGCTCATGCCTCTTGCTTCCCTTGGGCGGTCAGGTGTATGCCGTCTCCGCAGATTTCGATGAGCCGCTGGCGGTACAGGTCGCCCACGGCCTTCTTGAACACCTTCTTGCTCACGCCGAACACGGCGTAAATCTCCTCTGCCGGGCTCTTGTCGCCCAGTGGGGTCTGCCCGCCGTTCGTCCTGAGGTGGCGAAGCAACACCGCGCTGAAGTCTTCCACGCCTCGCTGTCCGGGACGGTGCAGTGTGAGGTCGATTTTCCCATCGGGACGCACCTGGCTGATGTAGCCTGTCACGCGGTCGCCGGTGTGCAGGGTGCGGAACATCTGCGTGTCATAGAGCAGCCCTCCGTAGCGGTTGTCGACGATGGCCTTCAGCCCCAGGTCGGTTTTTTGCCATATGAGCAGTTCCACTTGGTCGCCTGTGTGGTAGGGCGGGAAGTCCTGTGCCAGGAAATTCTCCACTTTGGCACTGGCCATGATGCGGTACGTCTCGGGGTCAAGATGTACATGCACGATGTAGCCGCGTCCCTTCTGCATCTTCATCTTCTGTTCGCGGAAGGGCACGAAGAGGTCTTTCATCGGCCCCCAGTGCAGGAAGGCGCCGAAGTTGTTGACCCATGCCACTTCCAGGTAGGCGAAGTCCCCCACCTGTGCCAGCGGCATGTGTGTGGTGGCCACGACGCGCTCCTGGGGGTCAAGGTAGATAAACACCTCCAGCATGTCGCCCAGGCGCATGTCGATGTCGGGGCGTATCTCCCCGTTGGGCAGCAGCACCTCCCCGTACTGTTCTCCACCGTCCAGGTAGAATCCGAAATCCACCTGTCGGTTGACCCTGAGCAGGCAGGTGCGCCCTATCTGCAGTTCGTCTCTCTCTCTCATGCCTGTTTCTCTGTGTCGGTAGTTGTTGTGTCTGTCGTTGTGATGCTTCCGTCCAGCATGTGTATGGTGCGGTCGGTCTGGCTGGCCAGGCTGTTGTCATGTGTCACGATGACGAATGTCTGGCCCATGCGGTCGCGCAGGTCAAAGAAGAGCCGGTGCAACTCCTCCTTGTTGTGGGTGTCCAGCGAGCCGCTTGGCTCATCGGCAAACACCACGGCGGGATGGTTTGTCAGCGCCCTCGCCACGGCCACCCGTTGCTTCTCGCCGCCCGAGAGTTGGCTGGGCTTGTGCTCCGCGCGGTCGGCCAGTCCCATGAAGTCGAGCAGTTCCTGTGCTCTCTTCCGCGCCTCCCGCTTGCCCGTCCCTCGTATCAGGGCGGGTATCATCACGTTCTCCAGCGCGGTGAACTCTGGCAGGAGTTGGTGAAACTGGAACACAAAGCCGATGTTCTTGTTGCGGAAGTGTGCCAACTTGTTGGCCGAGAGCCGGCTCATGCTCTGCCCGTCGATGATGACCTCGCCCTTGTCGGGGCGGTCGAGTGTGCCCATGATTTGCAGCAGCGTGGTTTTTCCCGCTCCGCTGGGCCCCACGATGGCCACCACCTCTCCGCGGCTCACTTGCAGGTCGATGCCCTTGAGCACCTGCAGGGAGCCGAAACTCTTGGTGACTCCATGGACTTGTATCATGCTGTCTTCTTGCATACGATTTTGTTTATTCCTTGTTGTCGGGCCATGCCCTCCTGGCTTCCGTCTTGCCCCCTATTCCACAGGCACGAGTCCCCTCTGGTCTTCCCAGCGGAACAGGCGTGCCTCGCAGTATTGTCGCCCGGTGGCCTTGTCGCGCCCGCCCACCGACACATAGAAGCGTCCGTCGCCCAGCGAGACCAGTCCTGTACTTCCCCACTTGAAGTTCCACCCCCAGGTGTCATGCGCAGGGTCGTGCTCGCCCTGCATGAGAAGCGGCATCACCAGTCCGGTGGTCCTGGGTTCCACACCCTTCAGGACTTCCCTCGTGGGCTTTCCCTGCCCGTCGGCCACATAGAGCCCGAAGTTCTTCCATCCGGGTTTCTTGCCTGGGTACACGGCGGCCAGCATGTGCCCCGTGTGGCTGTCGTAGCACAGGTTCTGCACGCCCCAGCATGTGTTGCCCGTGTGTATGTAATAGGTGGCATCAGCTTTCTTGGGACCGCTGTGGTGCAGGTTCTGCGGGACGAGCGTCTGTTCGTGTTTCCTCAACTTGTCCACATCGTAGCACAGCAGCACCTGGTAGTCGTTGTCGGTGCGGTCGTTCTCCGAGTAGATGCCATAGGCCACATACAGCATCCTGCGCCCCCTGCCTTTTCCCCAGCGCGGAGCCAGCGTAAGTCCGTCAATCCCCGAGCATCCGAAGCGGTGGCGCAGCGTGCGTCCCTGGTTGGTGACCTCGGCGTTGAAGTCATCCACGGCAGGTCGCACATACACCGTGGTCATCACTTCCTGCGCGTTCATATGCTCGCGGTTGATGCGTGCCACATCGAAGACGGCTATATAGAACCCGTCCTCGTTGTCGTTCCTCACGCCTCCCATGCCGTCCATTATGCCCTGTCCGATTGCATCGTGCTTGTATTCCAGACTGCCATAGAGCCGCCCGTCGTCGGGATTGAGCGAGATGCAGCCCAGGTGACCCGTGAGCCCCTCCACGCTTCCCAGCACGCGTCCCTGCATGTCCACCTTGACCAGACTGGTGGTGAAGGACATGTACATGCAGTCGCGCTTGCGGTCGTAGGCTATTCCCTGCACGTGGAACTTGTCTTGCAGCCCCGTCCTTATGGTGAGCGGGAAGTTCTGCGCGCGGACTTGTGACACGCACGTGGCGGGCACGTCCAGTGCCAGGAAAAGCGCGGCAAGAGCCGAAAGTCTCAGTTTGTTCATTGGGTGAAGAATTGTCTGAGCCAGTTCTTGAGCGTGCGCGGCCTGCGTGTTACCGCAGATCCGTTGGGCGCAAACACGCACACGGAATCCTGCGGGTCGCCCCATTGGTCGGGGTACAGCAGCATGACGCTGGTGTGGCTGAAGTAAATGTGGATTTTGTATGGCAGGTCGTCAAACCCTGTCTGGTACGATATGAAGCCCGGGCGTGCGGTCACCACGACGAGCATGGTGTCCTTGCCTGTCTCGTTCCGCAGCGCGAGCCAGTCTTCCCAGTGCTCCATGGGTTTGTACCCGGCGCGCAGGCTGGGGTGCTTGTTCTGCATGTACCCGCGTATGTAGGGCAGTGTGTCGGCGTGGGCGTGGAAGTCCAGGTGGCAGTCCAACTGCTCGCCCATACGGCACACGTGCTCCAGCCATTTGTAAAAGCCCACCTCGTACTCGGCCTTTGGCGGTATTGTCACGATCACCCTGCGCAGTGTGCCGGGCGGCACGATGCCCCTGAGGGCCATCACCTCGCGGTGTGACCCGCGCAGCACGTTGTCTATCACCGGCCCCAGCGAGGATTTGGGCATGCTCGCGGTGCGGTCTGCCAGGCACATGATGACCTCTCCGCAGTCGAATTCCTTGATGGTGTGCAGGATGCCCCCGGCCAGGTTCGTGCTCAGACGGTTGAGCGTGCCCATGCGCACGTTGGCGGCCGCCGCCGTCTTCTGGGCACTCTCCAGCAGTTTCTGTCCGCGCCTGTGCCGGCCCGCGCCCTCGTTGCTGTCATCGTCGTAGGCCACCGAGAGCCCCATCAGGCTGTCGGGTATGTAGGGATTGCGGATGAGGATGGCCAGTTGGGTCATCACGCTCACCGTGTCCTCCTGGCTGTAGACCACCAGGCACTTTCCGTGGTAGGACCCGCGGTTCTCGTCGGGCGTGGTGTCGGTGAGGGCCAGCGCGCGCGCGCCCTTGCCGGTGGCGAGCCCGCTCACCAGGCAACTGCACAGGATGAGCAGCATCGTCCCGTTGAGCGTCTCTTCGCCCATCAGCCCCACATGCGGGTCGATGCCGATCATCACGATGGCCAGGGCGCCGGCCGCGTGTGCGTTGGTGAGCCCGAACATCAGCCACATGCCGTTGCGGTCGTATCCGCCTTGCCAGGCCATGATGGCCGAGGCCATCCACTTGGTGAGTATGCCCGTGGCCACCAGGATGAGCATCGGCCACAACGCGCTCACCCCTCCGGCGAGTGAGCGCACATTGATGATCATGCCCACGCCTATAAGGAAATAGGGAATGAAGAGGGCATTGCCCACAAACTCCAGGTGGTTCATGAGTGGGCTGGTGCGTGGCACCAGGCGGTTGATGACCAGCCCTGCCATGAACGCGCCCAGCAATCCTTCCAGACCCGCCAGTTTGGCCAGGGCCGCGCTCAGGAACACCAGGGCCATGATGAAGATATACTGCATCACCCCATCATCGTACCTGCGCAGGAACCCGCGCCCCAGCCTGGGGAACACAAGCAGCACAAAGGCCACATAGGCCGCGCATTTCACAGGAAACAGCACCCAGGTGAGAACTGAGGAGCCGGGCTGCTGCGCGCCCTCCACCAGGGCCACAATGAGCAGGGCCGCAAACGTGGTGAACGCCGTGGCCACCACGCTGATGACCACCACGCTGTTGCGGCTCATGCCATAGCGGCTTACGGTGGGGTAACTGACCAGGGTGTGCGAGGCGAATATGCAGGCCATGAGCACACTGGTGAGCGTGCTGTAATGCAGCAGGTATCTGCAGGAACACCAGCCCAGCACAAAGGGGATGGTGAATGTGAGCGCTCCGAACTTCAGCCCGCTGCGTCCGTATTGTGCCACACTGCCCATGTCCAGCTCGAGCGCGGCCAGGAACATGATGTAGTAGATGCCCACTTGCCCGAAGAGCTCAAACGAACTGTCGCGGCTCAGAAGGTTGAGGCCATGCTCGCCTACCAGCATGCCGGCCAGTATGAGCCCTATGATGTGGGGGACGCGCAGGCGGCCGAGCAGCAGCGGAGCAAGCAGGATGATGCCCAGCACCACAAAGAAAATCCAGGTGGGGTCGGTGATTAGAGCCTGTGCGGAAGCAAGGATTGCAAGTGTGGTTGGCATATCGAGGGCTGTCCTGATGTTCGTTTCTCACACAAAGATACGCCCTTTTGGCGAAATGTGCCCCCTTGTCCTCCCGTTATTGTGGGGAATTGAGTAATTTTGCAGTGGCAAACCAATTAGACGAACAAGTACATGAGAGTAGCAATCGTAGGTGCCAGCGGTGCCGTGGGACAGGAGTTCCTGAGAGTGCTGGAGGAGCGCAAGTTCCCCGCCGATGAGTTATTGTTGTTTGGCAGCCAGCGCAGTGCCGGGGCCAAGTACAACTTCCAGGGGAAGGAACTGGAGGTGAAACTGCTGCAGCATAACGATGACTTCAAGGGAGTGGACATTGCCTTCACCAGCGCGGGCGCGGGTGTGAGCCGTGAGTTTGCCGATACAATCACCAAGCATGGAGCCGTGATGATAGACAACTCCTCGGCATTCCGCATGGACGAGGATGTGCCCCTGGTGGTGCCCGAGTGCAACGCGCAGGACGTGCTCAATCGCCCGCGCGGCATCATCGCAAACCCCAACTGCACCACTATCATGATGGTGGTGGCACTGGAGTGCCTGGAGCGGTTGAGCCACATCAAGCGCATCCGCGTGGCATCCTACCAGGCCGCCAGTGGTGCCGGTGCCGCAGCCATGGCCGAGCTGGAGCAGCAATACCGTGAGGTGCTTGACGGAAAGCCTGTGACGGTCGACAAGTTTGCCTATCAGCTGGCCTACAATGTCATCCCCCAGATAGACGTGTTCACCGACAATGGCTATACCAAGGAGGAGATGAAGATGTTCAACGAGACACGCAAGATAATGCACAGCGATGTCCGTTGCTCGGCCACATGCGTGCGTGTGCCCAGCCTTCGCAGCCACTCCGAGGCCATATGGGCCGAGACGGAAGAGCCTGTGTCGCCCGAGGCTTTTGCCCAGGCCATACGTGAGGGCGAGGGTGTGCGGCTGATGGACGACCCTGCCCACAAGGTGTATCCCATGCCTCTGTTCCTGGCCGGCAAGGACGATGTGTATGTGGGACGCATACGCAAGGACCTTGCCTGCGAGAATGGCCTCACCTTCTGGCTGGTGGGTGACCAGATCAAGAAGGGCGCGGCTCTCAATGCCGTGCAGATTGCCGAGTACCTGGTCAGGGTGGGCAACGTGAAGCGGGCCTAATCCCTGCACTGGTATACTGCCAGGGCCATCCAGGCCAGCAGCAGCGCGGCCACAAGTGGCGACATGCCTCCGAAAATCATCAGGGAGGCTGTTGCCACTTGTGCGTTGGTCAGTTTGACAGCCTTGAGTGCGCTCACCTCCTCGCCCAGTATCGCGCTATAAAGGTTGGCCACGGCGGTGATGGCCTTGGACTCCAGTACCATTTGACGCAGTGTGCGCTGCTGCACGTTCTTCTTGCCGATGTAGATGGCTTCTGTTTTCATAACGCTTCCTTTCTCTTTTGGGTTAGTAATGTGGTCTTTTTTGTTAGACATTGCAAAGTTCGGCACACCATGTGACACTTACCGTCACAAGAATGTTTTGTTTGTTAAAGTTTGCTAATTCCTGGTGTCTATGGGTGCTTTTCATATCCTTTCCTATGCTTTTCCCATGCTGCGAGGAGTGCCGGGTGTCCAGGCGCATGGCACGCACATACAATATTATATAATGATGAGAAAGGGAGAGAGGAGGCTGCCTTCACCCCAGACTCTTCGAGGAGCAACTGGTTACCTTTTGCTCCGAGGTTTCTCTTGGGATGGAGAGTGGCATTCTTGGCATGCGGCTGCGTTTGGCATCGCATGCGGCTGCGTTTGGCATCGCATGCCGCTGCATTTGGCATCGCATGCCGCTGCGTCGGATGGTGCCCGTGTCCGCAATGGGCTTCTCTCCCTTTCGGAAGGGTGGGAGGGGCTTCTCCCTCATGCCTTCCAAATGGAAGAGGCGGCCATCCCCGTATGGTATGGCCGCCTCCCGGAAGTTGTCTGGCACCGCTGTCTCTTATTGCTTGAAGCGGCTGTAGATGACTTGCATGCTGATGGGGTTGTGCGGCCCGCCCAGCAGGCGCACGCTGTTCATGCTCATGTCGTGTGTCACACTCACCTGGTGCGTGTTGCCATAGGAATCCGTGGTGGTGCTTATGCTCACGGGCACCAGTACCACCCTGTTCCAGTCGGGATGCTTCTGCTCCCACGCCTCCTCGCTCAGGCGCTCCTGTCTCATGCCGTTTTCCTTCTCGCGCTGGCACAGGCTGATGAGGCGGCAGATGTTGCTGAAGGTGTATGTGTTGTAGGTGCTGCTGTACGAGGTGGTGTATGACGACTTGGAGTCGGACACTTTCCTCTTCTTGAAGAAGGAGTGCATCTCCTGCTTCCTGACCATCAGCAGTGACTGCGGGATGCCCAGGGCTTGGGTGGAGGCGCTGGTGTTGTTGTACCGCGTGAAGGTCAGTTGCGCGCGGCTCACGCTGTCGGTCTCGTGCCCTTTGTATATCTCGCTGATGGGCAGCCGCACCTCGGTGAGGATGCCTGCTGGGGTCTTCAGGTATGTGCAGCTGTCCTCGTTCACCAGCTCTTGCATGTTGTCATTGCTGAACTGTGTGCTCTGTATCACCTCGGGGGTGGCGGCGAACCTTGCCAGGGCGCTCAGGGTGGAGTCGCGCTTCTCCTTGTCGTGATAGGTGAAGTAGATGTTCAGCGTGCTGGCCTCTATGCTGAGCATGCTTCCGTTTCCGCTTTTGATCTTGAACAGGAAGCCGGGGAGCACCTTGCGGATAAAGGAGTAGGAGTCCTTGAAGTACTCCGGGTGGGTATAGTAGTCCCTCATGATCCGTGATCCCACCGAGTCGGGCAGCATGATGCGCACGTTGTCGGTGTGCGTGCTGCTGAGCCTCTCGGCGTCGGCCAGGTTGTAGTCCTCTGGCGTGAACACCTTGGTGGCCAGTGGCGCGCTTCCGGGCTGCACGAACTGCTCCAGGTCGGTGTCGGTGTAGTAGTCCTCTTCCTCGCTGAGCACGTGGGTTTTGTCCAGCGGGTAAATCTCCAGTTTCAGGGGCGCGTTCTTGGCACCGTAGTAACTGTCGAAATAGAGGCGCACCTCCACCGAGTCGCATCTTACGTTTCCGATGGGGTGCTCCTGCCCGTCATCGGGGAACATCTGTTCGAGCTTGGGGAACGAATAGTTCTCAAACGTGTGGAACTGTGCGGCAAAGCTTGCCTTGACGCGCGTGCCCGTTTCGGGGTCGTCGATGCTGCCCAGGTAACTTCTTGTGCTGCCCGCCAGCACAGAGTCCATGGCCCGGGAGTGCGTATATACCTGGAATGTGCCGTGGGAGGAATAAACCTCCTCGCCCTTCGGCGGGATGCCGACAAGGGACGTGCTGTCATCGCACCCCGCGACGAGTAGTGCGGCCAGTGCGGTGAGTGTGGCCAGTGTTCCGTTAATCTTCATTTTCTTCGGGGATTTCGTCTTTGCCCGCTGACCATATCTGGTCAAAGAACGCAGGGGCTGTGGCGCAGAAGTCTTCGGGCCTCTCGGCGGTGAGCAGTGGCTTTCCCGTCTGCTTGGCATATTCCACCAGGGGCGTGTCTGTGCTCAGGGCCATGATGCCATCGGCAAACTTCATGCCCAGGCGGTTGAGTGTCTGCATGTCCCGCGTGCCGTCCGTACCCTCCAGTGCCTTGGAGGCTGATATGCCGTTGAAGCCCAGTATGCCGTTGATGTTGTCGGGCAGCGGTGCCTTCAGTTCCTCATCGGCAGGTGTGAACACAATACGGCAGTCGCGGAAGGATGGCTCTTCACAGTAAGCCTCCTTCAAGTACACGGGGATGAAACTGGCCATCCATCCCTGGCAATGTATCACGTCGGGTGCCCAGCGCAGTTTCTTGACGGTCTCGAGAACACCGCGCGCGAAGAAGGCCGCACGCTCGGCGTTGTCCTTGTATTCCGCGCCCTTGTCGTCGCGCGCCATCTTTCTCTTGGTGAAGAAATCGTCGTTGTCAATGAAATAGACCTGCATGCGTGCCGAGGGGATGCTGGCCACCTTGATGACCAGGGTGTGGTCGGTGTCGTCCACCACCAGGTTCATGCCGCTCAGCCGGATCACTTCATGGAGCTGGTTGCGCCGCTCGTTGATGTGTCCCCATTTGGGCATGAACGTGCGTATCTCCCTCTTGTCCTCCTGTGTGGCCTGCGGGACTTTCCGTCCCAGGCTGGCCAGTGTGGACTCGGAAACGTATGGGGTCATCTCCTGAGTGACAAACAAGATTTTTTTTGCCTTAATCATTGTGCCTTTTTATTATTACATACAAAGGTACGCAGATTTTCGCACTTCGTGACGCTCTTTGCCAGGCGATTTTGCCAGGGAGGGTGAATATTTCGGGCAAACCCTTCCCTGTTTCTGTTTTTCTGTGTTACTTTGCATCGCCTTTTTGACATCATGTGGACATGCCGCGCTGCGCGTGGCCGTGAAGACCCTGCCTCGCGGTGGTGGTCGAGGCGGAAGCGGATGGTGGCGTGCCGAATGTAAATTGAGAAATGAAAGTAGTTCACACAATCGCCCGGTTGCAGGCGGAACTCCAGCAGTTGCGCTCCCGCGAGGGAGTCACCGTGGGACTGGTGCCCACCATGGGAGCCCTGCATGAGGGACATGCCTCGCTTGTGAGGCGAAGCGTGCGGGAGAATGATGCCACGGTGGTTAGCATCTTCCTAAATCCCACGCAGTTCAATGACAAGACAGACCTGGCCAAGTATCCCCGTACACTGGAGGCCGACTGCAGGCTGCTGGAGCAGTGCGGGGCCACCATAGCCTTTGCGCCCAGCGTGGAGGAAATTTACCCCGAGCCTGACACGCGCCACTTCAGTTATCCCCCCACCGACAGCGTGATGGAGGGAGCCATGCGCCCCGGGCACTTCAACGGGGTGTGCCAGATAGTGAGCAAGCTCTTCTCGTATGTGCAGCCCGACAGGGCGTACTTCGGTGAGAAGGACTACCAGCAGATTGCCGTCATACGGCGCATGGTGGATGACCTTGGCTTCAAGTTGCAGATGGTGCCCTGCCCTGTGGTGAGGGAAGAGAGCGGCCTGGCCATGAGCAGCCGCAACGCTCTGCTTACCGACAGCGAGCGGGCCGTCGCCGCCAACATCTACCGCGTCATGCAGGAGAGCAAGGCACAGGGGCTGGATGTTCCTGGCACACATGACTATGTGGTGAGCCACATCAACGCGGTGGACGGGCTGGAGGTGCAGTATTTCAGCATCGTGGATGGCGACACGCTGGCCGATGTGGCCTCGTGGGACGACAGCCGGAGCGTGGTGGGATGCATCACCGTGTTCTGTGGGTCGCAGCCCATACGCCTCATCGACCATATCCGCTACAAGTAAAACCGGGGCAGCCATGTTGATAGAAGTACTGAAGTCAAAGCTCCATTGCGTGAGGGTCACTGAGGCCAACCTGCATTACATGGGCAGCATCACCATCGACGAGGACTTGATGGACGCGGCCGGCATGATAGCGGGCGAGAAGGTGCAGGTAGTCGACAACAACAACGGGGAGCGCCTGGAGACCTACATCATCAAGGGTGAGCGGGGCTCGGGCTGTATCTGTCTCAACGGGGCGGCCGCCCGCAAGGTGCAGGTGGGCGACGAGGTGATTATCATCTCCTATGCCCTCATGGACTTCGAACAGGCCAAGACCTTCAAGCCCAGGGTGGTGTTTCCCGAGGGCAACAGGGTCAAGTGAGGATGTCCACTCCGCAGGCGGGCGCTTTGCGGAACAGACCATCAGGAAGCCTCCAGGCTTTGGCGGCAGACCAGGGACAGGAGGCTTGCCCTGTGAATAGTCATTGGAAGTCACCATGACGGCAGAGGCCGCGTGGTGACATATAGACGGGGAAGCCCCGCCATGTGGACAGCATGGCGGGGCTTCCCGTGCTTTTGTGGCCACTCCGGGCACCCGGAGTTCTCGGTGCAGTACGGCCCGTGCGGTCGTGTGGGCCCTGGCATGTGCCGGGGTATGTGGGCTCAGTACTGGAAGATGTAGGTGCCCTGTTGCAGTCCCAGCACGGTGCGCCCGTCCTCGCCGCCCTTCATGGTCACTCCAGTGGCCTCGCGCAGGGGCTTCCCGCCCTCGCTGATGTTGCCTTTCTGGGCGGTGGGCAGGTACAGCGTGGCGTGGCTTCCCACGGGGACGGTCACCTTGAGGGTGCTTCCCTCGGCGGCCTGCGTGAGGTCGGACATCACGGTGCCGTAGGGTGTGCGGTAACTGTAGTGCACGTTGCCGAGCCCTTCCACAGGGTAGGGGCGCAGGATGATGTGCCGGAAACCAGGCTCTGCGGGGTCGGCGCACACGCCTGCCAGACAGCGGTAGAACCACGTGAGCCCTCCACCGAACATCGGGTGGTTGTGCGAGTTCTGCCCGTCCCACTGCTCCCAGGTGGTGGTGGCGCCCTGCTTGATCCAGTGTCCGTAACTGGGGAAGTCCTCCTTGCGCATGGCACCCACCGCGATGTCGTGCAGTCCGTTGCGGGTCAGTGTCTCAAAGAAGAACTTGGTGGCGAGGAATCCCGTGTTGATGTGTCCGCCGTGGGTCTCGGCTATCTCCTTGCGCAGAGCCTCCACCACGCGCTTGTGCTGTGCCTCGGGCATGCCGCCCATCACCAGCGCAAAGATGTTGCAGCCGTTGTCGCCATAGGAGCCCGCCTCGGCGTTGTAGTACTTCCCGTGGAACGCGTCGCGGGTGCGGTTGGCCAGCGCGCGGAAGGTCTGCGCGTCGGCCTTCTCGCCCAAGACCTCTGCCGCGCGTGCGGTGTAGTCGCTGCAGAGCCACAGGAAGAAGGTGTGTACCAGTTCCTCCAGCGGTGTGGCATAGGGCGGACACCAGTCACCCAGGCATAGCCAGTAGTTGGGGTTGGGGTCGCCCAGGCTGCACAGCCGCTGCTTCATGGTGCCGTCGGGCTGCAGCCATGTGGTCATGTACTCCACCTGTCGCTTCATGGCCGGGAAGTTGTCCTCCAGCATCTTGCGGTCTCCATACTGCACGTAGAACTCCCAGGGCATGGTGTTCATGGCCGCGCCCCAGCCCACGCCTCCTCCAGCGGTCGGTTCCCAGGGGGCGGAGTTGGGCACATAGCCCGTCTCCCTGTTCTGTGCGTCGCGTATGTCGCGTATCCACTTCTGGTAGAAGGCGGCGGCGTCAAAGTTGCACATCACCGTCTGGCAGGCCGCCTGGCCGTCGCCCGTGTAGGGCAGGCGCTCGCGGTGCGGGCAGTCGCTGGCTATCCCCCCGTGCATGTTGTCAAGTTGTGAGCGTTGCCATATCTCGTTGATGCGGTTGAAGAGCGTGTCTGTGGTGTGGAAGTCGGCCGCCCGCGCCACATCGGTGTTCACGGCCTCGGCGGTCAGGTTCTTGGTGGAAAGTTCCTTGATGCCCGATATCACGGCCTTGCTGAAGACAAACCAGGTGAAGCGTGGCGCGTATTCCTCCTTGCCGCTGCCGTCCATCACATAGCGCATGTTGCCCTGTACCGACTCGCTCACGTAATCGACCCTCAGGGTGTCGCCCTTCCCGCCTTTGAGTCCGCGCAGGTGCAGCCATCCGGCAATCTCCTTGCCGAAGTCCGCCACCCATGCCCCGTCCTCGCGACGGTGCAGGCTGATGGGCTTGAGCACCTCGGTGACCTTGTCGGTGGGGGCCGTGTGGGCGCACATCTCACCTGTGGGCCCGTCCACGCACTTCACGCCGTGCCACCCCTCGCTGGTGTCCTGCGTGGTGGCCCACAGCGGAGTCTCCAGGTTGGCGTTGTATATCTCGCCCCCGTGCACGCTGTTGTAGGTGATGGCCGATGGCTTGGTGAACCAGGTGCCGTCGCTCACCACGGTCTCCATGGTGCCGTCCTCATAGGTGAGTTGCAGTTGCAGCCGCAGGCATTTCTCGCCGAACCGCGACAGGGGAATGTTGAGGTTGACGGGGCTGTAGAATCCGTTTCCCAGTATCACGCCCAGCGTGTTCTGTCCCTTCCGCATCTGCCCCGTCACATCATGCGCGAGGTACAGCACGCGGTGACCTGCCATGTTCCCCTCGATGGCAATGGGGCCTTTGTCCAGGTCGTGCCGCTCGGTGTAGTCGGTCATGCCTGGCACCAGCAGGTCGTCTCCTATGCGCTGTCCGTTGACATACAGTTCAAAGTAGCCCAGCCCGCACACGAACACCTTTGCCTGGTGCACCTTGCCCCGTGTGCCGAACCGTTTGCGCAGGAGCGGTGCCCCGTTGCCTTCCTGTGACGGGGCTATCCACCTTGCCTTCCAGTCATTGGGGCGCAGCAGCCCCATGCCCCAATGGGCCGGCTTGCTCCACGCGGTGGGCTTCCCGTCCTGGTCCCACGTCCGTACCATCCAGTAGCAGTCCTGTGCAGGTTCCAGCGCCTTGCCCTGGTATGGGACGAGGATTGAGGTGTCTGACTCTCTCCTGCCGCTGTCCCACAGGTCATAGTTGCCCCGCTTGAGGTTCTTCAGGCTCGAGGCTACCACGACGCGGAATGCAGTCTGCCTGAGTCCGCGCGCCTTCGCGTCGCGCGGAGTGTTGGTCCATGAGAGACGTGGCGGTGTGGCATCCACCACCGGAGGGTTTTCCATGTGCTCCACTCTGAGGTTCTCCACTCTCATCTGTTGGCCGGCACACGGTATGGCCAGCATTGCCGCAGCCATGACGGCCAGGCGCAGTTTTTGTCCTTTATTCATATAAATCATGTCGTTCCCGGAAGCATGTATATGCAAAGTTACCTGTTTTTGCCAACATGTGCAAGTGTGTGTGGGGGTGGGTGCCATTCCCATGCCGCGCGGATGCCTTCCCGTGCCGCTCATGCTGGCCTGTGGGACATGTGTGAGCCGTCTGCCCTGGAGCCGGAAAGGCGGAGGCCGGGACATGCGTCGCATGTCCCGGCCTCCGGTGCGGGTGTCTTTTCTCGCCTGTCCGGCTGCGGAAGCAGGCAGCAGCGTGGGCTCAGAGCTCCTTCAGGTAGATGTCGCGGAAGTACACCTTGCTGCCATGAGCCTGCATCTCAATCTGCTCACGCGGGAAGATGGGCAGGCTGCGGTCCCAGTAGTTCTCCAGTGTCACGTTGTCCACGACGGTCACACCATTGAGCCTCACCGTGACCTTGTCGCCCACCATCCTGATGTGGAAGGTGTTCCACTCGCCCAGCCTGTTGTCCTCCACGCTGGTGGGTGTGCTGCGGTGCTTCTGGTTGTTGTATAGTCCGCCCGAGCCCACCTGTGCCCCGACGCTGGTGCGCCGTATGTCCCATATCTGCACCTGCGGTGTGCCGCGCAGGTACACGCCCGCGTCGGGCTCCTTCCCGTTGGGGTCCAGGCACCAGTCCACGGTCATCTCAAAGTCGCCGTATTCCTTCGCCGAGCACAGGTTGTCAAAGCCTTGGCCCACATACACGAGCAGTCCGTCCTCCACCTTCCAGTCGTTGCGCATGGCCTCGTCGGCCTTCTCTTGCTTCTGCCTCAGCTGTTCGGCTGTCATCTTGGATCGGGCGATGGGGTTCTCCACGAGTCCCTTCCATCCTGTGAGGTCCTTGCCGTTGAAGAGGCTCACGAACCCCTTCTCGTTGGGGTCAGCCTTCTTGAGCCATTGCTGTGCGCTTTTGCGCTCTCTCTTGTCCAGGTGCTTGAGCGACCGCTTCACCAGGCGGCGTGTCTCGTCGCCGTTGTATTCGGGATGCTTGAGCGCGATGTCCACGATGGCCTCGGCGGCCTCCTCGGCCACTTGCCTGTCCTGCAGGTATGTGCCGGCGTAGTACAGGGCCTGCAGGGTGCCCGTCTTCCCGATGAGTGTCATGGCCGCCTCCTTCTCGTTCTCGCCCCGGGCCTGCTCCATGATGTGCCGCAGGCTGATGAGCTGGTTTTCGGGGGTGAGCTTGCCCTGCGCGCTGGCCGTGTGTGTGCCGCCGGGCGTGCCGGCCCAGAGCATGGCCCCGGCCAGTGTGAGTGTCCTGGCTATTCCTCGCATAACTCGGTCAGTATGCCACATGTGCTCTTGGGATGCAGGAACGCGATGTGCAGGCCGTCGGCGCCCTGGCGCGGGGCCTTGTCTATGAGGCGTATGCCTTTCTCGTCACACATGGCCAGAGCCTCCTTGAGCCCGTCCTCGACCTTGAATGCCACATGGTGGACACCGCGCCCGCCGTTGTCCAGGTACTTCTGCACGGTGCTCTCGGGGCATGTCGGCTCCAGCAGCTCAAGTTTCACCTCGCCCACCTTCAGGAAGGCAGTCTTTACTTTCTGGTCCTCTACGACCTCCTCCTTGTACACTTCCAGTCCCAGTACGTCGCGGAAGTAGGGCAGCACGGCGTCAATACTCTGCACGGCGATGCCCAGGTGCTCAATGCGTGAAATCTTCATAGTTCTTTGTCTTTAGTTTGTTTGTTTGGTGTTTAGTGTGTCGTGCGCGGTGCCTGTGGGTGTGCCCGCCGGCCTGTTGCACTCCCACAAAGTTACAGAATAAAACCGCTTGTGGCAAGCGTGGAGGCGTGTTTTTCTAAAATTCCACCAGCACCCGTGCGTTGACCATGCGCCCTGTGAGGTAGTTGGGCACGGCATATTGGCGGTTGCTCACGTCGGTGACCCAGTAGTAGCCGCTGACGTTGTTGAGGCCGAAGATGTTGAAGCAGTCAAGTCCGAGCCATATGTTCCTCACCACATTGTGCCTCATGTGGCGGTCCTCGTTGTCCAGCAGGCGGTAGTTCATGCCGATGTCCACGCGCTTGTAGGCGGGGGCGCGGAACACGCTGCGCTCCAGTCCCGTGTGTGGGGGGCCGAAGGGCAAGCCGTCGGCAAAGCAGGCTTTCAGGTTCATCTTCCAGCGCGTGGTGCCGGGGAAATAGTCACTGAAGAAGAAGTTGATGTTGTAGCGCTGGTCGGTGGGCTGCGGTATGCTCTTGCCGTTGAGCCTCATCTGCGCCTTCATCAGCCCGAAGCTTATCCAGGAGTCCGTGCCCGGGACAAACTCGCCAAAGAGCTTGAAGTCGGCCCCCACCACATAGCCGCTGGCGCAGTTCCTGCCGTAGTAGACTATCTTGACGTTGTCCACGTTGTAGGGGTTGAGCCTGCTCTGGGCCTTGTAGTACAGTTCGGTGGAGAACTTGAAGGGGCGGCCTGCCAGCTTGAACCTGTATTCCATGGCCGCCAGCACCTGGAACGAGCGTTGCGACTTGATGCCCTTGTTGAGCCGCACGGTGGTGTTGCCGTTGGCGGTCAACGTGTCGCGCAGTTCCTTGTAGAAGGGTCGCTGGTAATAGAGGCCGGTGGCCAGGCGGAAGGTGAATGCCTCGTTGGCGGCGGGCACATAGCCCAGGCTGGCCCTGGGACTGAGCAGCCACTCGCCGTTCCATGACCAGTGGCTGAGCCGCGCGCCGTAGTTCACGCTCAGGGTGCCCACCTTGCCGGCGGTGCGGTAGGTGTCCTGGGCGTAGAGTTCGGTGTGGCTGGAGTTGACCCGGTTGCTGCCCTTCAGGTTGTAGATGACGTGCAGCCCGCTGCCTGTGTGCGGGACACTGTAGCCGCTGCTGTCCCTGTACTCCCACTCGCGGCTTTCCTCACTGACGCGCTCGTGCCGCCAGCCCAGTCCGGCCATCAGGTCGTGCTTGCCCGCCTTGTGCTCGTAGGTGGCCTTGGCCGTGGCCGAGTTGCTGCGCAGGAAGTTGCGCGCGTGCTCCATGTAGGTGCCCACGCCCAGTTGCTCGTTGCCGTTGGTCTCGTTGAGCCAGTACTGTCCCTGTATGTCGTAAGCCTCCTTCTCCCTGGTGCTGAATGCCGAGGCCGCCAGGCTCACGCGTCCTGCCCTGCCCGCCCTGCGCGACACCTTGAGTGTGCCGAAGAGTGTGCGGAAGAGGTCACGCTCCTGTCCGTCAAAGTACACCTTGAAGCTCTTCACATCCTCCAGTGTGCCAAACTTGGTCTCGCGGCTTGCCGGCTGGAAGTTGTACTTGTTCTGGCTGATGTAGGCTATGCCGTCGATGGTCCAGTCCTTGCCCGGTGTCCAGCATGCGTATGCCTGGTAATCGAGGAAGCGGGGCTTGTACTCGCCCTTGGTCTCCAGGCTTCCCAGCATGTACTGGTTGGTTTTGTAGCGCATGCCGTTGCTGAACGAGAAGCGCCTGTTGCCGTAGCCCGCATACACGTTTGTGCCCAGCAGGCTGGCCTGCACGCTGGCCTCGGCTCTCTTGGGCCGGGCATAGGTGATGTCGAGCACGCTGCTCATGCGGTCGCCGTACTTCGCCTCGAAGCCTCCCGCGCTGAAGTTCACCTTCTCCACCATGTCGCTGTTGATGACCGAGAGCCCCTCCTGCTGCCCGCTGCTGATGAGCAGCGGCCGGTACACCTCCACACCGTTGATATACACACAGTTCTCGTCAAACGAGCCTCCACGCACATTGTACTGGCTCGACAGCTCGCTGTGCGTGCTCACCCCTGCCTGTGTGGCCACCAATTCCTCCACCGCGTTGCCCGTGGTGCTGGGCATGCGCTTCAGGTCCTTGGTGCTGAGTTCCTGCGTGGAGCCCATTTGCCTGCGCGAGTCGCTCACCACCACCTCGGCCATCTCCTTGCTGCGGCTGCGCATGATGACGTTCAGCGTGAGCCTTCCTTGCGGCTTCCTGAGCACCCGCTTCTTCTCCTCGTAGCCCATCATGCGGTAGGTGATGACCACACTGTCGGCTGTGCGGAACGTGAGGGTATACTGCCCGTCCATGTTGGCCGTGGTGGCGCTTCCCCCTCCCGCGCTCACCATGCACAGCGACACGGGGACGCCGTCCTCGTCCACCACGCGTCCCTTCAGGTGCACGCGCGCCGTGTCGGCCTCCACAGCCTGTGCCAAGCCGGCGAGGGGGAAAATCATATATATATATAGGAGCAGGAGCTTGCGTGCCATTACTTAATAAACGCAAAAGCGCGCCCTTTTTGTATATCCCAGCCCAACTTTTTCATAACTTTGCGCAAGCAGACAGCAAGTTTGTGTCAGAAGTGTTTTATGGAAAGTATAAGCCAGTTGCTTGCCGTGCGGCGTTCGCACCGCAAGTTCACCGACGAGAGAGTGGGCACCGGCGAGGTGCGCCAGTTGATGCGTGCCGCCCTGATGGCTCCCAGCAGCAAGGGCATGCACAGTTATGAGTTTGTGGTGGTCGATGACCCCTCCACCATTCAGGCGCTGAGCCGCTGCAAGGCCATGGGGGCCGACTTTGTGGCCGGCGCGCCGCTGGTCATCGCCGTCCTGGCCGACCCCTCGCTCAGCGACGCATGGGTGGAGGACGCCTCTGTGGCGGCCACCTGCCTGCTCCTGCAGGCCGAGGACTTGGGGCTTGGAGCCTGCTGGGTACAGGTGCGGGGGCGCAAGACCCGGGACGGGCGGGACTCCGAGCAGGCCGTGCGTGACCTGCTGGGCGTTCCCCAGGGGCATGGCGTGTGCTGCCTGGTGGCCGTGGGGCACAAGGGCATGGAGCGCAAGCCACAGAACGAGGACAGGCTGAAATGGGACCGCGTGCATACCGGGCGGTACTGATAGGCCGGGGCAACGTGGCCACCCGCCTGGGACAGGCTCTGCGCGGGGCGGGGCATGAGGTCATCGCTGTGGGAGGCAGGACGCGTGTGGCTCCCGTTCCCCAGGATGCCGACATCTATATAATAGCGGTGTCGGACCGCTGCATCCCGCAGGTGGCCGCCGAGCTGGCCAGCGTGCAGGGCCTGGTGGTGCACACGGCGGGCAGTGTGCCTATGGACGTGTTGCCGCAGAGAAGGCGCGGAGTGCTCTATCCCCTGCAGACCCTCTCGCGCGCGAGGCAAATCGACTTTGCCCGCGTGCCGCTCTTCATCGAGAGTGACAGCGACCTGCCCCTGCTGCGCGAGGTGGCCTCGTCGGTGAGCGGGAGCGTGCGTGTGCTCGACTCCGCACGCAGGAGAAGCATACACCTGGCCGCCGTGTTCTGCTCCAACTTCACCAATGCCATGTACTCCATGGCTTACCGCCTGTTGCGGCGCGAGGGCATCCCGTTTGAGGCGCTGCTGCCCCTGATAGACGAGACGGCCGCCAAGGTGCACGACCTCGTGCCTCATGAGGCGCAAACGGGGCCTGCCGTGCGCTGGGACACAGAGGTCATGGACGCGCAGCGCGCCCTGCTGCCCGACGAGGAGATGCGGCAGGTATATACGCTCCTGAGCAACTATATTCACAATGATAAACTACGATTTAAGGAAAATCAAGGCACTGCTCTTTGACGTGGACGGCGTGCTGAGCGCCGAGACCGTCACGATGGATGCCCAGGGCATACCCCTGCGCACGGTCAACATCAAGGACGGCTATGCCCTGCAGTTGGCCGTCAAGAGCGGCCTGCTGGTGGGCATCATCACCGGGGCGGGCGTGGAGTCCATCAGGGTGCGCTACCAGGGACTGGGCGTGCGGGAGGTCCATCTGGGCTGCTCCGGCAAGACGGACACCTACCGCGACCTGCTTGCCCGCCATGGACTGGTGGACGACGAGGTGCTCTACATGGGCGACGATATCCCCGACTATCCCGTGATGCGCCTGTGCGGATGCCCTTGTTGCCCCGCCGACGCGGCTCCCGAGATACGCGAGGCGAGCCTCTATGTGAGCCACCTGCGCGGTGGCTACGGGTGTGCGAGGGACGTGGTGGAGCAGGTGCTGCGCGCCCAGGGAAAGTGGATGAGCGAGGCGCACGCCTTCGGATGGTGACATGGATGGCATGAAGACAAGCAAGAAGATAATATTGGCAAGCAACTCGCCCCGGAGGCGCGAGTTGCTGGGCGGACTGGACATCGACTTCGAGGTGCGCGTCAAGGACGGCATCCCCGAGGACTATCCCCAGGACTTGCCCATGGAGGAGATACCCAAGTACATCAGCCGGGAGAAGTCCAGGGCCTACACCCTGGCGCCCGACGAGCTGCTCATCACCGCCGACACCATCGTGTGGACAGCGGGGCGGGTGCTGGGCAAGCCCGCGTCGCCCGCCGGGGCGGAGGACATGCTCAGGCAGCTCTCGGGCAAGACACACCAGGTGGTGACCGGCGTGACCATCGCCACCACAGAGTGGAGCACCTCCTTTGCGGCCGTGACAGACGTCACCTTTGCCGCGCTCACCGACGAGGAGATACGCTACTATGTGCGCCGCTATGCCCCCCTTGACAAGGCGGGAGCCTATGGCGTGCAGGAGTGGATAGGCTATGTGGGCGTGACCGGCCTGCGCGGCTCGTATTACAACGTGATGGGACTCCCGGTGCAGAGGCTTTACTCCGAACTCAAAAAACATCATATCATATCAGATAATGAACAGTAAGACTATTGTCGCGGCCTTGAGTACGGCCGCGCTCCTGGCACTGGCATCGTGCAAGGACAAGGACTACACCGCCCACCCGCCCACATGGAAGGGCTTCAGGATAGAGCGCAACGGGAAAGTGGTGTCCGGCAGGGAGGTGTTTGCGGGCGGCGACTCCATGCGGGTCACCGCTGTGCAGGACCAGAAGGGACGCTACATCAACAGCACCTATTACACCTGGACGCTCACCTGCCAGGTGCGGGACACGAAGGGCGGACTCACCGACAGCACCCTCACCAAGCAGTACCGAACCAATTACGACGGCATCGACAATTCTGACCCTCGGCACACATTCGCCATTCCACAGCATGCTGAGGGACGTGCCACTGTGAGTTTCTCGGCTACCTACAACTATAGCTCAGATGGTGTGCAGGTGTGGGACGGCAGCATTGTGGGCGGGAACACGGGCTATTCGGGCACCATCCACTCCACATCAGCCTTGCTGAGCGGGGATGCCAAGGGCTCCTTCAGTTTCAACATTCAGTAGCGGAAAAACGAAGAAAGTTGGCCTGCCCCGCGATGGGGACAGGCCAACTTTCTGTATGCAGTGCGGTGCGTTGGCAGATGCAGTGCGGTGCGTTGGCAGATGCAGTGCGGTGCGTTGGCGTATGCAGTGCGGTGCGTTGGCAGATGCAGTGCGGTGCGTTGGCGTATGCAGTGCGGTGCGTTGGCGTATGCAGTGCGGTGCGCTTGCGTGATGGGCATGGCTTGGGGCTTGCCCCTTCCCCTTGGGCGGGCAAACCATGACTTCCGCTGGAGAGGGGCAGAGCCCGCTCAGTACCCCAGGTCTCTCACAATATGGCTGATGCGCTCCATGGTGGTCAGGCGCGTGGGCACCAGCGGCAGGCGCAGCACATTCTCTATCATGCCCATCTCGTGCAGCATCGCCTTGACCCCGGCGGGGTTGCCGTCCACAAAGAGGAGCTTGAAGAGTTCGGTAAACTTGTGGTGTATGGTGAGCGACGCGCTGTACTCACCCCTCAGGGCCAGGCGCACCATGCGGCTCACCTCGGCGGGCAGCGCGTTGCCTATCACGCTGATGACCCCCACGGCCCCAAGGGTGATGAGGGGGAATGTGATGCCGTCGTCACCACTGATGACATCGAAGTTGGCAGGCTTGTTCTTGATGATGTCGTCCATCTGCGTGATGTTTCCGCTGGCCTCCTTGATGGCCACGATGTTGTCGTGCTCACGCGCCAGGCGCAGGGTGGTGTCGGCCGCCATGTTCACCCCGGTGCGTCCGGGCACGTTGTAAAGCACCACGTTGACGGGGCTGGCACCGGCTATGGCCGAGAAGTGGCGGTAGAGCCCCTCCTGCGAGGGCTTGTTGTAGAAGGGGCACACGCTCAGCACACCGTCTATGCCGCTCCAGTCACTCTCCCGCAGCTCGCGCACCACACTGGCCGTGCAGTTGCCTCCACAGCCCATCAGCAGGGGCACACGCCCGGCCACCCTCTGCACCAGGCGCTGCTTGAGCATGCGCTTCTCCTCGGGCGTGAGTGTGGGTGTCTCGGCCGTGGTGCCCATGATGCACAGATAGTCCGCACCACCTTTCAACTGGTATTCCACCAGTCTGTCCAGGGCTTCCCAGTCGATTGTTCCGTCTGCCTTAAAAGGTGTGATGAGGGCAATGCCCAGTCCCTTGAATTTGTTCTGTGCCATGTGTGATGCTCCGTTAATGCTGATGCAAAAGTACTACAAAAGTCCTTTTCGGCCAAAAAAGCCCTGTCACAATTCGCCTCCCGTCATATTTTATGATTAATTTTGCGCGTATATCACCAAGGCTTCACAAGCGAGAAATGGACGAGAAAGACGAGATACTCGGGCTGAGGGAGGAACTGCACAGGCACAACTACAACTATTATGTGCTCAACGCGCCTGTCATCACCGACCGGGAGTTTGACATGAAGATGCACCGCCTGCAGGACTTGGAGCGGCTGCATCCCGAGATGGATGACCCCAACAGCCCCACCCGGCGCGTGGGGTCTGACCTCGCCGGAGGGTTTGTGACCGTGCCGCACAGGCGTCCGATGCTCAGCCTGGCCAACACCTACAACCGCCAGGAGGTGGCCGAGTTCTACCGCCGCGTGGGTGACGGGCTGCATGGCGCCCCGTTTGAGATATGCTGCGAACTGAAGTATGACGGACTGAGTATCAGTCTGCATTACGAGGAGGGGAGGCTTGTGAGGGCTGTGACGCGTGGTGACGGCATGCGCGGCGATGACGTGACCCGGAATGTGCGCGCCATCCCCAGCATACCGCTTGTCCTGCCCAAGGGCCTGTCCTGGCCCCGGGAGTTCGAGATAAGGGGCGAGGTGCTGATGCCCTGGGTGTCCTTTGACCGTCTCAACGCCGAGCGGGAGCGCGAGGGAGAGCCACTCTTCGCCAATCCGCGCAACGCGGCCAGCGGCACGCTCAAGAGCAAGAGCAGTGCCACCGTGGCACAGAGGGGGCTTGACGCCTACCTCTACTATCTGCTCGGAGACAGCCTTCCGGGCGACAGCCACTATGCCAACCTGCAGGCCGCGCGGGGCTGGGGGTTCCAGGTAAGCCGGCACATGAGGCTGGCACGGTCGCTGCAGGACATCTACGACTACATCGACGAGTGGGACACCGGGCGCAGGTCGCTGCCGGTGGCCACCGACGGCATTGTGCTCAAGGTGAACTCCCTGGAGCAGCAGCGCAGCCTGGGAATGACCGCCAAGTGCCCGCGATGGGCCATCGCCTACAAGTTCAAGGCCGAGCAGGAGGAGACCGTCCTGAGGCAGGTGGTGTTCCAGGTGGGGCGCACGGGAGCCGTGACACCCGTGGCCAACATGGATCCCGTGCGGCTGGCGGGCACGCAGGTGCGACGTGCCACCCTGCACAATGCCGATGTCATGGCGCAGCTCCACCTGCATGTGGGTGACCATGTGCTGGTGGAGAAGGGTGGGGAGATCATACCGAAGATAGTGGACAACGTGACTCCCGACCGCCCCGGGGCCATCCCCTTCATCTCGCGCTGCCCTGTGTGCGGCACGCCGCTTGTGCGCTACGAGGACGAGGCCGCGTGGTTCTGCCCAAACGACAGCGGCTGCCCGCCGCTCCTGCTGGGACGCATCGAGCATTTCATAAGCCGCAGGGCCATGAACATCAACTCGCTGGGGCCCGAGACGGTGGATGCCCTCTATGAGCGCGGACTCATACGCGACGCCTCTGACCTCTATCACCTCACCGAGGGTCAGCTGCTCAGCATCGAGGGCAGCGGGCGCGAGACGGCACGGCGCATCCTGCAGAGCATCCTGCAGAGCCGCAACGTGCCCTTTGAGCGGGTGCTCTTCGCCATAGGCATCAGGTTTGTGGGGGAGATAGCGGCAAAGGCGCTGGCGCGCGGCCTGGGCAGCATGGAGGCGGTGGCCGGCGCCTCCCTGGACGCCTTGCTTGCCATCAACGGCATTGGCGGGGTGATAGCCCGCAGCGTCATCACCTTCTTCCACGATGAGCGCAACAGGGCATTCGTGGAGCGGCTCAGGGAGGCGGGGCTGCAGATGAGCCTCTCCCGGGAGGAGCAGGAGGCGCACAGCGACATCCTGGCTGGGCAGAGCGTGGTCATCAGCGGGGTGTTCTGCCACCACAGCCGCGACGAGTACAAGGCGATCATCGAGCGTAACGGCGGACGCAACGTGGGCAGCATCAGTGCCAAGACCTCCTTCATCCTGGCAGGTGAGAACATGGGCCCGGCCAAGTTGGAGAAGGCTTCGCGCCTGGGCATCAGCATAGTCAGCGAGGATGAGTTCCTGCGGAGGATAGGGGACGCGGATGCTCCCCAGAGTCCGCAGGCCATCCCTTCCGGCCTCGCGTGACCCCATGGGACATCGTCCTCCTTGTGTCGGGTAGGGTGAGGCAGGAAAGCACGCAAGCCCGCGTCTGCTATCGCGGACGCGGGCTTGCGTGCTTTCCTGCGCAGGGGCTACCCCTCCCCGCCCTTGGGGAAGGACACCCCGGAGGTTTCCGTCAGCCACTGCACCAGTTCGCGCTCTGTGGTCATCACATAGCGGTACTGCTGCGCGCGGCTGGCATTGTAGGTGCTCTCGATGGCGCGCAGCACCTCATCGGTCTCGCCCTGTCGCAGATGGTCAAGTGTACGCTCCGAGATGACCAGCACATCGGTGCTGTCATCGATGTAGGGGTTGGCGTAGATGCCCCGGTCGCCCAGCAGTTGGTACAACTGTTCCTGTGGTGTCTCGGTGTCGGGGGCAATGTACAACTCGCGCATGTAGAGCGGGTTCATGCGTGCCGAGTAGTCCACCCGCGAACTCTGGTAATGCCTCAGGGTGAGGTGCAGGTGCTTCTCTATCTGCTGTGGCACCCGGTACTCCTCCCACTGCCCTTGCTGTATGGCGTCCCAGTCAGGCTGCCTGAGCACGCGCGGATGGTAGCCGTTGAAGGCCAGTGTGTCGAGGTAGTCGAGCTGGTCCTGGGGCGCCCCGCGCCCCACCAGCACATAGTGCACGTTGCGGCTCACGCGGGTCGAGGGCTTGTAGTCGGCCCCCTGCTCACGCAGTTTGCGCTGCATGGTGGCGCTGCTCTGGGCAAAGGAGCCGAGCATGCACACCACACGCCCGGCCAGCGGTGACTGGCTTTCCTGCGCGCTCTCGCCAAAGAGTTCTCCCTGCAATGCGTGTGCCATGGCCTGGTTTCCCTCTCCTTGCCGTCAGTCCTTGGCCTTGGGCTTCCCGTACTGGCGTATGGTGATTACGTTCTTCACCGTTCCGCTGGTCAGGACGGCCTTGGCCTCGCGTGCCAGCGTGTCGGGGTTCTGGTCCATGGTGAGCTTGACGCTGTGCTCTCCTGCGCTGCCCGAGGTTTTGCTCGCTGTCACCCACTGGCTGCCGCCGTCGGCACTCAGTTCCAGCGTCCAATCCTTCCGGGCTTTGAAGTAGATGGAGTCCAGGGTCACATTCGCGCTGTCGGCCAGGGTGAAGGTGACTTTTGTGGGCACGTTGGTGTTGCCGTAGTAACTCTTCACGCTGTACCTTGGATGTCTGATGTCAATGAAACCCAGTTGGATGTAGAGAGCGGCCGAGTTGTAGTACGAGGCCAGCTCGATGTGACCCACGCGCGTGCTGTCGGTGGTGTTCTCGTCAAACTCCACATAGTTTCGCAGCGTGTAGAGAGCCATCTCCTCCTTTATCTGCCCCTGTGTGTTGCCCTGGATGTGAATCCAGTCGAACGGGGTGGTCAGGCTCCAGTCATCGGATGTGCTGAAGATGATGGAGTCCTTTGTCTGGTCGGCATAAAGCAGGCCGTTGTAGGGATAGTCTATTCGTGTGGCATGGAAACTGCTGTCCTTGCTGCATGATGCCATTCCAAACAGAACCCCGGCCAGCAGAAGGGCTGAGGCGGCAAACTTCTTGTTCATGTGTTGTTTCCTTGTTGGTAAATATGAGGACAAAGGTAGGCAATTTGGCGAAGCCTGCCAAGTGCCCGCCTGTTTTCTTCATCCTTTTTAACATCAGCCTTCTTCCTGTGGCTGTGAAATGTCCGCTGCGCCTGCGGGCATGCTGAAGTCGCCCTGGCAGAAGCGTGCCTCAGGCACTTGCAGGTAGCCGCCACGGGCGCGTACGAAGTCCATCAGCTGGCGGAATGTGGTGTTGCGCGCGAGCAGGTGCGGGTTGCCCACCAGGGTGAGCTGAAGGCGCGCGCGGGTCATGGCCACGTTGAGCTTGCGGTCTATCCATGCCCCATCCTCCATGAAGGTGTTGCCGGCGAGGAAGTTGAGTTGCCAGTGTTGCTGGACGGTGAAACCATATATTATATAGTCCCTCTGGCTGCCCTGGAAACGCTCCACGGTGTCGATGCAGATGTCATGGAGCACGCTGATGCCATATTGGTCAACGGCATTGCGTATGGCGGAGATCTGGTTGCGGTAGGGCACGATGACCCCTATGCTCCGCTCCACATCGAAGTGCTTGCCGCAGAGCAGGTAGGCCTGGTGTACGATGGCGGCTATCATGCGTGCCTCCACGTCATTGGTCTTGGTCGAGGTGGACAGGGCGGGAGGCTCGGAGCACACAAACGCCAGGCGGTGGCTGGTGAGCATGCGGGCGATTCCGTTGTTGGAGGGACAGGCGTGAGGCTGCCCTCTCTGGTGGGACAGGGGCACGGGCTGGAGCCAGCCCGCGTAGAAGGCCAGGCTGGGGAATTCGGCTATCTGTTCGTGCATGCGCCCCTGGCGGGTGAGCACGTACACGAAGCGCGGGTCGTAGCCGCTGGCTGTGCGGAACCGGGTGAGCAGTCGCTCAAAGAGGGAATTGCGGCAGTCGGTGAGTCCGATGGCGCGCAGTCCCTCGTCGGTAACGGCGGCCTCGCGGGCCGTCTGCTGCACCACGGCGGGCAGTTGCTTGTGGTCGCCGATGAGCACCACCTTGCCGATGGAGGGCTCACCGTGCGTCTGCATACTGAGCAGGCCGATGATGTGTGGCTCCAGTATCTGCGAGGCTTCATCCACGATGGCCAGCGCGAAATGCTTCAGGGTGAGCAGCCAGGGGCATGCGTTCAGCGAGGCGGTGGTGCCGCAGAACACCCGCGTGCCCGCCACGACACCGCGCACCTGGCAGGCTGTCCTGCAGTCCTGTACCCTTGTGGCCAGCAGGTGCCGGCGGTAGAGCGGGGAGCAGGACAGTTCCGACCCGACGCGCAGGAAGTCGATGCCGTCCTCGGCCAGTTTGCCGCACATCTCGTCCACGGCTCGGTTGGTGTAGGAAAGCAGCAGGATATCCGTCCCCTCCTCCAGCAGTTGCTCCCTCACCAGGTTGAGCATCCCGAAGGAGGTCTTGCCTGTGCCAGGAGGCCCTATGATGAGAAACAGCTCCTGTGCCTGCCTGGCGCGCAAGACCAGGCTGTTGAAGTGGCCGTAGTCACCCTTGAGCGTCACGCCCGCATCGGTAAGTGGCTCTCTCTGTGAGAGCAGCAGGGCGCGTCGACCGGACGGTGCCGAGAGGAAACGGTGCAGCCCGGAGACAAGCGTGTCGGACGAGGAGTCGAACTGGTCGTGCTCGATGGCCCAGCACACGCCGGCTCCCCTGGCGAACACCTTGGGGTCGGTCTGTCCGTTGCGCAGTGCCAGGCGTATGCCCCCGGTGGTGATGTCCTCGATGCTGGCACGGCACACCATCTGCGCGCATGCCCTTGGCTCTGTGCCTTCCTTGTAGGGGTAGAGCAGCACGATGTCGCCACGGCGGAAGTTTGTGCTGTCGGTGCCGGCCTGCTTGGGCAAGCAGGCTGTGAGTCTTGTCACCGCGTGGTCTTCCATCTGGAAGTCCTTGAGCGCAAGCCCTTCGTAGATGCTTCCTGCCGTCCGCTTCTCCTCCAGGGACGAGAGCCATTTGGCCGCGAAGCCTGAGTCCTCCTTGGTCTTGCTGCCTACCTTGGCCAGCAGTTTCTCTTTCGCCAGGAACTGCATGAAGCGCAGGTAGTAGGCGCGCTCCAGTGGCGTGGCCGTATGGATGGGCATGAGCAGGCGTTCCAGTTCGGGGCGGGTGTACATCGTCCACAGTTTGCCGCCCGTGTGCTTGCGGTTGAGACTGTCGGGGGTGAGCGTCGAGAGGAACCCGTAGCCCTCGTGGGCGTGGTGTATGTCGCACCATGCGAGCAGGTTTCTCATGCGTATGGCGCGCAGCATCAGCGCGGGCATCTGCCCGACGGACACCAGTCCCCGCTTGTAGCGGGAGTAGAGCAGCAGGATGTGCCTCAGGCTCGCGGAGTGCATCTGGAACTCGTACACCAGCAGCGCGCGGTACAGGATGAGCTGCACCAGGTGCTTCTCCTGTGGCTTGGGCACGTTGGGGTCATATCCGGGAGCCGACTGCGGCACGAAGTCCCCCTTGCCCGACTTCTGCTCGATGATGACTGCCTCGCCCCTGCTGGTGTGCAGGAAGTCCATTCGCCCCTGTATGCCCAGCACCTCGCTGAAGAATGTGGGTTCCAGCGTGACGTGCCGCGTGTCGTATTCCCTGATGCTCTCCTTCAGGTCATGCCCTACCAGTTGCCTGATGTTGGCCTGCTGCGCGCGCGCGTTCTCGCAGAAGGCCTCGGTCTGCTGGCGGCTCTGCAGTCCCTCGCAGGCCAGCATCTCCAGCGCGTGGCGCTGGAAGAAACGGGTCACGCTCTCGGCAAAGGGAGTCTCCCTGCCGTGAACCGTGTCGTCCAGGAACTGTCCTGTGAGGTTTCCCAGGAGTATGTGCTCGGTGTTGGGCTGTGGCTTCAGGCGGTTGACGAGGCTCACGTAGGGCGACTCGGCATAGGTCTCGAAGCAGGATGCCACCGTGGTCACGTTCACCAGGTAGTCGGGCTCGTAGATGATGAGCTCGGGCATGCACAGGCTGTCCTGCATGCGCACACGCACCAGGTTGACCTGGGCTCCAGGGGTGAGAATCTGCCCCAGATAACTCCAGTCGCCCTGCCCGTCACGGGTGAGAAAGGTGTTTCGCTCGTCGTAGCACACGCTCAGCTGCTCGCCGTGCTGCTCCTCCCTGACCGTGATGATGTGCTTGTCCAGGCTTTGCACGATGCCCCGGACGAGGTGCAGGTCGTAGCCCTTCCAGCGGTCTTGCGGCGCCTTGCGGGGGAAGTGTGACTGCAGGCCGGGCGGGACAGGCGCGCCGCTGGTGAGCATGACCAGCGTGGCGGCTGCCTGCAGGTGCTGCGGGAGGTCCTCGCGCAGCTGGGCGGCCGGTGGCTCGTGCTCTGCCCCCATCCTGCGCAGGGCCTTGCGCGTGAGATGGAGCAGCGCGGCCTCTTCGCCGGTGACACCGCGTTGCTTGATGAGGTAGTCCAGTTTGGAGAACATGCCCGTGAAGGTGAGCGGGGCATGTGACACGTATTGCTCGATGGCCTGGCGGAACACCTCGCCGATGATGAGCATGCTCTGCCGTGTCTCAAGTTTGTCCGACAGGCTTTCGGCAAGCCTCCGGTAGAATTGCCCGGGCGGGCATTCCTCCTGTGGCATGGCTGTCCCGGTGGCGCGTGCGGATGCCGTGTGCTCCTCCTGCCGCGTGTCTGTGCCTGCTGTGGTGGTGTCTTGCGGGTTGTCGGATGGCCTCATGCAGCGGTTGTTTTTTTGTCTTTGATGTGTGTTCCCATAGGGTCTGGGGCGGTGGGTGGCGGCACCCGCCAGAGCCTCACGCCGGTGGGTGGGGCCATGTGCGGCCTTTCAGTACCAGTCCACATTGCTGCTGTAGGAACTCTGCTTCTTCCACTTGAGGGCGTCGGCAAGTGTCCCCGCCTTGCAGGCGAAGGTGAAGTTGTAGCTTGTGTAGGGCGATATCACCACGCTGCACGACATCTGGAAGCAGTGCAGGTCGCGCGAGAGCGAGGCTGTGGTCATGCTCAGTTTGTGCATGTTGAAGTCATAGCCCGAGGAGAAGTTCACGTTCCATCCCTCCGAGATGCGTATGTTGCCCGAAAAGTTCAGCGTGTGGGTGAGCTTGTAGGGGTAGCGCATGCGCCTGTCGTTGAAGCGTCCCCGCGTGTTCTCGCGCAGTGTCACTCCATAGCTCACATTGAAGCTCCAGGGCAGCGAGAACTTGAGGTATCCGTCCTCGTCCACGTCTACGCTGGCTTCGCCCTTGGCCCCGGTCTGGCCTTTCTTGCGGTCGGGGTCCACGTTCTGCATGGTTGGGTCGGTCTCCTCGTCCTCGTCGGTCTCCTCGTCCTCGTCACTGTCCCTGGTGACGGTGCGGCCCTTCTTGCCGAAGAGCTTGCGGAATGTCTCGTTGCTAATCGAGTATGAGAAGTTCTGCGATGTCCCCTGGAACCGCCCGAAGCGTCCCCTTGACCACTCGGTGTGGTCGCCCACATACACGCGCCCGTTCTCGTCTTTCTCATAGGCGTAGGTGGCAAAGACGGCGTTCATCGAGTATGTGTATTTCTTCGTGAGCTTGATGCGCGCCCGCAGGTTGAGGTCGCTCCAGGGCCGCGTCTTGGCCGCCATGTTGTAGCTGAGCGATCCTCCGAGCTCGTCGATGAGGCTTATCTTGCGGTATCCCGTGGAGTCCTTGTCGCTGCGCACCTTCATCTCCACATTGTTGGCCACGTCCATCGTCACGCTTCCCGTCATGCCGCTGCCCACCGTCCCGTACATCATGCCGCTGAAGGGCGAGTAACTCACGGTGGACACATTGCCGTTGGCGTCGGTCTTGACGTATGAGTCGTAGAAACCATAGCGCTGCTGGCTGAAGTCGGGGGCGTAACTGAAGCTCACGGAGGGGGTGAACACGTGCCGGATGGCCTGTATCTTCTTGCCCCCAAACCAGGGAAGGGGGTGGTACATGCCGTAGAGCTTGGTGTTGGCGCTCACCGACATGTTGTAGTTGTACACGTTGTAGAAGCCATACACTGTGTCGCGCTGCACGGCCTGGCGGCCTGTGTCCCACGACTGCATCACCTTGTGGGTGTACATGCGGTCGGTGAAGGAGAAACTGGGAGTGACGTTGATGTAGTTGAGCACCGAGAAGGACGCGCTTATGGGCACCTGGTGCCGCATGCCGTTGCGCCAGTCCCTGACCAGGCTGCTGTGGAGGAGCTTGTCCTCCTTGGTGTTGATGCTGTTGGCCAGTGTGCCTGTATAGCTCATCGCGATTTTCTCGTACCAGCGTTCCTTGCCGGCGGCTTTCTTGCGCTTGAAGGGATTGAAGCGGCTCTGGGAGATGTTGAGCGTGGGGAGCGTCACGGAGATGCTGCTGTCGCGCATGTTCTGGCTGAGGTTGAAGGTGCCGCTCAGCGTGAGCCCCACCTTGCTGAAGGTCTTGCTGTACGACACACTGCTGGTGCGCGTGCTCTGCGTGTAGCTCTCGGGGTTGTACATGCTGGTGAGGTTGTTGCGCTCATAACTGCTTGTGGCAAAGTTCACGCTGGCCGAGAATGACTGCGTGGGGTTGGCCTTGCTGTCCTGCCTGTGGCTCCAGGTCACCTTGAAGCTCTTGCTCACGCTGTAGTCCGGCATGTTCTTCTCGCCCTCCTTGGTGTTCTGGTAGCTGAAGTAGAAGTTGCCGCTGAAGCGGTACCGCTTCTTGTAGTTGGTCTGTGCCGAGAGCCCCCACGAGCCTTTGGTGTAGAACTCGCCCAGCACCTTCAGGTCCACCTTGTCGTTGATGGCAAAGTAATATCCGCCGTCGCGCAGGTAGAAGCCGCGCGTTGACTCGTCGCCATAAGTGGGCATGATGAAGCCGCTGTGGTACTTGCTGCTGAAGGGGAAGAAGCCGTAGGGGATGGCCAGGGGCAGGGGCACGTCCTCGACCACCAGGTAGGCGGGGCCGAAGATGACGTTCTTGCCGGGGTGCATCTTCGCGCGTGTCAGGTTGAGGTAGAAGTGCGGGTGCTCGGCGTCACAGGTAGTGTATTTGCCGTGCTGCACATACATCACGCCACTGCTGTCGCGCTTGCCTTCCTGGCTCTGCATGAATCCCTCGCCCTCTTGCGTATATACGTTGGATATGAAGGCTTTGCGTGTCTTGAAATTGTAACTGATGCGGTCGGGCTCATACTCGTCCTCGCCCTGCTTGAACAGCGGCTTTCCCTGCACGGCCCCCGTGCTGTCGGGACGGCCCGAAGCGTGTACCAGGCTGCTGTCCAGGCTCAGGCTGATGTCGTCGGCCGTCAGCTGCAGGTTCTGGTAGTTGACTTGGCTGGAACCATAGAGGTGCGCGCGCGACTTCCCGTAGTCAAATGTGATGGAGTCCTTGGCCGAGTAGGTCACGGGGTCGTCCAGTGACGACTTGCTCTTCCTGGCGGTGTCCTTCTCCAGCGAGTCGCGCAGCGTGGTGTCGGGTATGATGGTGTAGGCATGCAGGGGGAGGCTGTCGGCATGTGCCTTCTGTGCCGTGGAGTCGTCCTGCCGTGGCAGGCTGGCGTTGGGAACAGCCTTCCGCGCGGACACGGAATCCAGCCTCCCCGGCATGGTGTCGCGCGGGGGCGGTGCGGTCAGTGTGTCTGCGGCGCGTGGCTCTGTCGGCATTATCCCTGTCACAGAGGCAGAGACCATGGGGAGCAGGGCACACAAGGCGATGGCCAGCGCCAGTATTCTTGTCTTCAAAATGTGCTTTCTCGAACAGTGTGCAAAAGTACGAAAATCGTCTGGAAAAAAAACTGCTTTGGCCTCTGTTTTATGCTTTTTCAGAAGGGGAAGCGGCTTGCGGCGGGGCATTCGCAACCATGTGCCGCCTCCGGCACGGGTGCCTCCCTGGTGTGGCACTATCCGAACATGCTCTGCCAACGCTCCATCTTGGCGGTACACTCCGGCCCGAATTTCCAAAGGCTCCGCACGGCCTCGTCAAAGGTCTTCTCGTGGTCGGGGTGGCTCTTGCTGAAGAATTTGTCGGCATAGCACACCACCTGCTCCTCCAGGGTCTCGGGCACATAGTCGGCCAGGGGCAGGGGCAGTTTCTGACGCTCTATCTCCTCGCGCGTGATGCCTGTGCCTGTGTGCCTCTCGGCCACCCTGGCGTGCCTGGGCAGCCCCTCCCGGCGCAGGATCATTCCGCCGAGCAGTCCGTGCCGTATGTATGGCTCTGAGCCGTGGCAGTATATTCCCGGCGCGTCAACCAGCACAATGCCGATGTCGTGCAGCATGGCGGCCTCTTCCAGGAACTTGCGGTCAAGGTGCAACTCGGGGTGGCGGTCGGCTATCGCCAGGGCTTTCCCGGCCACGTCCCTGCTGTGGCGCAGGAGCAGTTGCTCCAGTTTGCTGTTGTCCGCACAGTGGCGGTGTATAATCTCCAATGTGTCTGTCATTCCACAAAGGTACGGCTTTCGCGGGAATGGCGAATGGGACGGGCTGGAAAAAGAAAGCCCCCGAAGCAAACACGCTTCGGGGGCTCTTGCCTCAGGTGTGACTAGTGGGACTCGAACCCACGACATTCAGAACCACAATCTGACGCTCTAACCAACTGAACTATAGTCACCATGTTGAATCCTCGCGAGGTAGTTCCCACTACCGCTCCGATTGCGTGTGCAAAGTTATGCCAAATAATCCGTCCCCACAAGCAAACAGGCGAAAAAATCTGCTTTGCGCGGTGAAAAGGAACCAATGGCCGGGCGCATTGCCGGGGCGGTGAGGGTCAAGGTGCCTCTTGGGTGGCCTTGTGGCTTGTGCGGGCAGGGCGGGGGCAGGAGTCTTGCCGCATTGTCCAGGCCCACGCGCGGTGGTGGCTGTTGCGTGTGACCGCAGAAGGGCCGCCAACGCAGTGCGCCGCATCTGCCAACGCAGTGCGCCGCATCTGCCATCGCAGCGCGCTGCATCCGCCAACGCATGCCGCTGCATCCGCCAACGCATGCCGCTGCATCCGCCAACGCATGCCGCCGCATCCTGGATGCTCCCATTTTCCCTGTGGCCTGTCGGGGTGCCTCCGTGTCTGCCGGCTCCTCGCTTCACGTCCTGGACTATGGCTCTCGGATGTATTCCCGGCTCACGTCGCCCGTGGCCAGTTTGCGCTTGCCCCGTATGGGATAAAGCAGCCGCCCGCTGCCTCCAGGCTCGCCCTTGAGTAGCGTGACGGTACCGCAGTCCTTGTGGAAGTCGGCCTGGAAACCTGTGGCGATGCCCGCGAAGGGACCCTCGCACTCGATGGCGGTCTGGAAGGGGCACCCTGCCCCCCTGTACCAGTAGCAGTAGCAGTCGGTCATGTGCACCCTCGCGCCTTTGCCCAGGTGGAATCCGGTGCCCATCTGGTCGCTGTAGCAGTAGTATAGCCAGTTGCTTCCGAAGTCAATTCTGAAACCGCAACTGGTCTCGTACTTCTGTGTGTCGCGGTAGATGTAGAGCGGGTGGATGTTGCGCAGGGAGTTGCCCGCGCTCTTCAGCCATACGCCTGTGTTCACGTCGGCGATGCGCATGTTGGTGAATGTGTTGTCGAAGCCTTCCACCAGCAGACCCACCGACTGCTCGGTGCCGCAGCCTGTGATGTTCACGTCCATGATGTCGGCGTCGGACGATCCGCTGTTTGCCCCGTGCTTCACATGCAGCCCCACCACGGCGCGCTTGATGCTCACACCGCTCACGCGTGTCTCCCTGCCGCTGTCGATTGACACTCCGTCGGCCATGTTGCTGCCGTCGATGATGCCCCCCGAGAGGCTGTAGTTGCTGCCCGGGACATAGATGGTGTTGAAGGGATCCTTGCCGCCCAGGCGTATGACGGCCTCATGCGCGGGCCACTCGCCTATGGCCTGTATGCAGGCAAAGTTGGCCAGCACGAGCGACACGCTCTTCTTGGGGTCGGCGGGCGTGAGGATGGGGCGTGACACGCAGTAGGTGCCGTCGGGGAAGAACAGGGTGCGGTTTGGGTTGCGGTCTATCAAGTCCTGCAGCGCGTCTGCCACATCGGTCTTCCCGTCGGCCTTGACGTAGTCGGTGACGATTACATAGCCCCTGTCCTCGGGTTTCTTTCCTTTGGCCTGCGCTGATGGCTGCATGGGTGCCGTTAGCAGCATGGCGGCCAGCGTGAGTGCCGCCGCCAGGGTGGCCTGTGTGCGCGCGAAGCGGAATTTTGGTCGGGTTGTCTGTTTCATCTCAGAGTCTTTTGCCTGGTTGGTTGGTTTTATTGTCTCAGTGTTCTTTCTTCCTTGCCAGTGGCGTGCCGGCCTCGTTGGGCATCCGCAGGAATTGGCCTGTGCTCAGTCGGCATCGGCCAGTACGGGGAATTTCTGCCTGAACCGTCCGAGCCTCTCCGTGTCAATCTCCACGCTCGCGCGCCCCTCCTCGCCGTCGGGCACCTGGGCGATGACATTGCCGTAGGGGTCGGCGCAGAGCGTGCCGCCCGCATAGGAGCATGCGGGGTCGTGCCCCACGCGGTTGACCCCGCAGGCGTAGCACTGGTTCTCGATGGCGCGTGCCACCAGCAGCGACCGCCATGCGGCGGCACGCGAGGCCGGCCACGACGCCACGTAGAGCAGCACGTCATAGAGGGGGCGTGAGGTGTCCTGCGGCGGTGTGGTGGCTGTGTCCTGCACGATGCGGGTGGGAGGGATGTCCCTGGGCGGCATGCTGTTGCGGCTCCAGGTGGGGAAGCGCAGGTCGTAGCACACCAGGGGCATGAGGCGCACACCGCGCCATTCCACCACCAGGCGCCGCTCCCCCGGGGTGTAGTGGAGGTGCTCCCCGCCATAGGTGAACAGGTGGTGCTTGTCGTAGAAGAGTGGTTCCCGGTGGGGGCGGACGAGGTGCAGGCGGTTGCGCCACTCGCCTTCGGCGGTGAGCGTGGCCATGCTGCCCGCCAGGGCGCAGTCCAGGGCATCGGCCATTGACTGCAGCCATTCAAGCGCCTGCTCCTGCTTGTGCGCCGTTTCGCTTGTGGGACGCGGGCAGAAGCCGGTGGGCCACATCTCGGGCAGCACGCACAGGTCGCTGCCCTCGCATGCGGAAAGGGTAGGCCCGATGGCCTGCATGTTGGCCATGGGGTCTGCCCATTGTATGTCGGTCTGAAGCAGGCTTATCCTCACTTCACGGCCACTTTCTGTCCGCGAATCACATAGACGCCTCGCGGCAATGACTGCAGCGCGCTGTTGATGTTGGCCTGCTTGAGCACCACGTGGCCCTGTGTGTCATACACGTCCTCGACGGCATTCTGTGCCTGCAGCCGCTCGATGCTGGTGGCAGTGCCGTCCAGCGAGGTGACGTGCCTGATGGCTATCCCCGTGGCCGATGCCGCCTGGCGGTCCCAGGTGAACCCGCACCGTGTGGGCAGGAAGGTCTTGTCGGCGTCGGTGCGCACCAGCACGCTCTGCAGGGGGTAGGCGTCCTGCTGGGCCGGGATGCCGTAGCGTCCCTCCACGCGCAGGCTCTCCCAACTGCTCCCGAAGGTCACACGGTTGCCGGCGTTGTCGGTCTTGGTCACATCGTGCAACTGCGTGCTCACTCCCACAGCCTGGGTGGAGGTGGCCTTCAAGACCTGCAGTTTGGGCGAGTAAATGAGGTAGGGGACACCGGCCTGTATGCCCTCGGCCGTGCAGTCAAGGAACACGAGGCTAAGTGTGTTGCCCTCCTGCTGTATCTTGGCCAGTCTCTCGAGCTGCACGCCGGGCGCGGCCTGCTGCAGCTGCTCGGCGTTCAGGGTCATGGGCAGGCAGATGCTGTTGTAGCCCGCCAGCAGTGTGCGGTGCAGCGTGGTGGCCTGTCCGGGCGTCTCCAGCGCATCCAGGTTCAGCACGCTGCCGCTCGTGTAGATGTTCTTGGCCTTCTGCTGTGCAAGCGCGGGCACGCACAGGGCGGCTGCGGTCATCAGTGCAAGGGTAATTTTCTTCATGTCCGTACTGTTTTTTGGTTGGTCTATATGTTATTTATGTGCAATATTACGGAAATTATTGGTTGCTTGTACCTGTGTGGGGTGACTTTTTTGCTTTTTTGCGGAAAATATCATGCGGGTTGCTGTGGCTGGGTGCAGGCTGGCCATTAGGCTTCATGCGCGCTTTCCCGCGAGGCGGCGCGGAGCCCGTGTGCTGCGGTTCCCGTGCGCGGCATGCGGCGCTCATTCGGGTGCCGCGGTGCCGAGCCTGTTCACAGCGAGTCGGCGGGAACCCATTCCTCGGCGCTCTTCACCAGTGAGTGGCGGTTGCCCCGGTGTGTGCCCCGCTGCGCCGGGACGGCCATGCCGCCGCCTGCGGCGGGGCGTGCCACCTGCCTGTAGCTGGCCCATCGCTCCATGATGAGGCGCACGTACTCGCTCGTCTCTGTCCCGCGCATGTACCCGTAGCGCACCACGGGGTCGCGGTAGTAGCGCGGATCGGAGAGCCTCAGGATGTAGGGCGCGACATGGTTCCACGAGCGGGGGTTGCCGCCGTGTTTCGAGGTCAGGGCCATGGCGTCGCGCACATGATTGGCTCCCCCGTTGTATGCGGCAAGCACATATCTTATGCGTTCTGTGCCTGCGGGGATGTCAGCAAACTGACGGTCGAGCATGGCCAGGTAGCGCGTGCCGGCTGATATGTTGGTTTCGGGGTCGTGTATCTGGCTTTGGCTTACTCCCAGTTGGGCGGCTGTCCCTGGCATAATCTGCATCAGGCCGCGGGCTCCTGCCCATGAGACGGCCTGCGGGTCGAAGCCCGACTCCTGGTAGCACAGGGCTGTCAGCAGCCTCCAGTCCCAGCGTATCCGCCGGCTGTGCCTGACAAACAGGCCGTCATAGGGTGATATGATGCCCCTGGCGCGGTCCTTCATCACCGGGCGCATGTGCCTGCGTGTCACATGGGTGGCGCTCTTGAGCGAGCGCAGGGCAGCCTCACGCGCGCCTCCTGTCCACCACTCGCTGATGGCTTGGGTGAGCAGCGGGGAGTCCTCCCGCGTGCTCCACCTGGGCATGTCGAGCGCTATGAAGTCGATGTCCCCACGGGCCAGTTGCTTGCGCAGTGTGGCCGTGTCGGGCGCGATGTCCATCTGCAGTCTCACGCCGATGCCGCGCGCGAACTCCTCGGCCAGCGCGAACTGCCGTCCCATGCCCTGCCCCCGGTACTCATAGTAGGTGTCGGGGCCGCTCAGCGTGCCGCCTATGAGCAGGGTGGACTCCTCGATGTCGGGCAGGTCATAGTGCTGTATGGTGTCGTCCGGGGCCTCTTCCCTGCTGAAGATGGGGGACGGCTCGGGCTGCTTCCCGCTCTCGCATGACCATGTGGCGGCGATGATGCACAGGCAGGCGCACAGGTGGGGGGCGGACAGCGCGTGGGTGGTCTTGCTCATGGTGTGCGGCTGGCCTTCAGGGTCTTTGGCGGTGGATGATGTAGGAACGCATGATGTCGATGGCCAAGCGGTTCGAACCGCCCATGGGTATGATGAGGTCAGCATAGCGCTTGGTGGGCTCGATAAACTCCTCGTGCATGGGTTTCAGCACCTTCAGGTAGCGGTCAATGACCATCTGGGCCGTGCGCCCGCGCTCCTGAGTGTCACGCTGGATGACCCTGATGAGTCTCTCGTCGGGGTCGGCGTCAACGAATAACTTCAGGTCCATGAGGTCGCGCAACCGCTTCTTCCACAACGCCATGATGCCCTCGATGATGATTACCTCGCAGGGCTCCACATGTATGGTCTCCTCCAGGCGGTTGCACAACAGGTAACTGTAGGTGGGCTGCTCGATGGCGTGCCCGCTCCTGAGTTCCTGTATCTGCCTGGTGAGCAGTTCCCAGTCGAAGGCGTCGGGATGGTCGAAGTTAATCTTCCTGCGCTCCTCCATGGCGAGGTGCGTGTTGTCGTTATAGTAGGAGTCCTGGGGGATGACTGCCAGGCACCCGGGCGGCAGGGCTTCGATGATTTTCTTCACTACAGTGGTCTTTCCCGACCCCGTTCCGCCAGCTATACCTATTATATACATGTTTCCAGTGTTCGTGTGCTGTTTGACTGTGGCCCTTGTGGCGTGCCGTGCCATGCGGCAGGGTGGCCTGGGGCTTCTATTCCTGCAAAGTTATCGCATTTTCCCCATACGTTGTGTGTCGTTGGAAGGGGAATTTCGCTTGTTCGTCGAACGTCAATGTTGATTTATATCAAGAAAACCGCGATATGGGGGAAAAACAGCCTCTGCCCTTGTTGCGGTTTGCCCATTTCGGCCTACATTTGCACTCGGAAATCACGAACGGAAGTTTCGGACTGCATGCAAAGCGCGCCGCCCGGCTTCTCGGATGAAAGATATAATAGTGTTGTTAGTTTTAGTTTAAGGTAAAAGATTATTTAGGGTATTTACTAGGTAAAAGATTGTTTCTTTTTATGATGCGAGGTCGGCCGTGAGGCTGGCCTTTTGTCTTTTATGGGAGAATGTACCGATGCAGGCGCAGCAGGGGTTTTCCGGAGTCTTCGCGCTGCGTGCGTTGTGGTTCGCCGCCGTGTCGCGGGGTGTGCGCACAGGGGGGTGGGTGTCTTTCTCCTTCGAGCATCCGCGAGTGCCCCAGAGGTGCGTGGCGGGGGCGCCGCCCCGCGCGCGTCCCGCAGGAATGGCTCTGTGGAGCGGCGTGCACGGCCTTGCCTTTGCTCATTATGGCCGCCCAAGGCAAGGAAATAGGAGCGCTTCCTACCTCCTTTCACGTTATTTTCTTAACTTTGCATGAGCGTTAGCCCGTATGTGCCAACCGCAGCCTTGTGGCAGCCCGGTAGGGGTGGACGGGAGCGCGTGGCAGGATATTCACGTTTACACAAAGTATAATGGAAAAGACATCAACGCTAAGGATAGCCGTACAGTCAAAGGGACGGCTCTATGAGGACACAATGGCGCTGCTTGCCGAGGCGGGCATCAAGGTGCCGCAGAGCCGGCGCACCCTGCTGGTGCAGAGCGGCAACTTTCCCATAGAGGTGCTCTTCCTGCGCGATGACGACATACCCCAGAGCGTGGCCACGGGCGTGGCCGACCTGGGCATAGTGGGCCAGAACGAGTATGAGGAGCGCGACGAGGCGGCCGATGTGGTGCGCCCCCTGGGCTTCAGCAAGTGCCGGCTGTCCCTGGCCATTCCCCGTGCCGAGGAATATACGGGGCTGCGGTGGTTCGAGGGGAAGAAGATAGCCACCTCGTATCCGGGCATCCTGCGCCGCTTCATGGAACGCAACCACATCGCTGCGGACATACATGTGATCACGGGCTCGGTGGAAATCAGTCCGGGCATCGGCCTGGCGGACGCCATCTTCGATATCGTGAGCAGCGGCAGCACGCTGGTGAGCAACAACCTGCGCGAGGTGGAGGTGGTGATGCAGAGCGAGGCGCTGCTGATAGCCCATCGTGGCCTCCCGGACGAGAAGAGGGCCGTGCTGGAAGAGTTGCTGTTCCGTATCGAGGCCGTAAAGAACGCCGAGGACAAGAAGTATGTGCTGATGAATGTGCCCACGGAGCGTGTGCAGGATGTGGTGGCGGTGCTCCCCGGGGCCAAGAGCCCCACGGTGATGCCCCTGGCCACCGAGGGATGGAGCAGCGTGCACACCGTCATCGACGAGCAGCGCTTCTGGCAGATCATACGCCAGTTGAAGGGGTTGGGCGCACAGGGTATACTGGTGGTGCCCATTGAGAAGATGATACTCTGACACCTTGGGGAAGGCTGGGGCGTGCCACGCGGGCAACCTTCTTCCTTCCTTAACGGAAAGTCTTCTTTCCCTGATTATATGCACGGGGGGCGTGCCATGCGGGCGCGTTCCCTTCCAAAAGCAAGAAACAACGCGGTAGAGCAAAGACATGAACGTATATGAATATCCCACAGCCGGGCAACTCGATGTCCTGCTGAGGCGTCCTGCGCACGATGCCGCCCACCTGGAGGCCACGGTGAGGAGTGTGCTTGAGGATGTGCGCGAGCACGGGGACGAGGCCGTGCTGCGTTACGAGAGACAGTTCGACCATGCTGAGATGTGCGCTCTGGCTGTCACGCCAGAGGAGATGGACGAGGCATGGAGCCAGGTTCCGCAGGACCTGCGGGACTCCATGCGGTTGGCACATGCCAACATCGGGAAGTTCCACGCCAGCCAGCGCTTCCATGCCGCCCATGTACAGGTGACCGACGGGGTGGAGTGCTGGCAGCAGGCCATACCCATCCAGCGTGTGGGACTCTATATACCAGGCGGCACGGCGCCCCTCTTCAGCACCGTGCTCATGCTGGCCACGCCGGCTGTGCTGGCCGGTTGCCCCGAGATTGTGCTGTGCACCCCACCCGATGCCAGCGGCAAGGTGAATGCCGCCGTGCTGGCTGCGGCGCGCGTGGCAGGGGTGAGCCGCGTGTTCAAGGCCGGGGGCGTGCAGGCCATCGGCGCGATGGCCTATGGCACGCAGAGCATTCCGCAGGTATATAAGATATTCGGTCCGGGCAACCAGTATGTGACGTGTGCCAAGCAGCAGGTGAGCATGCAGGGCGTGGCGATAGACATGCCCGCCGGGCCCAGCGAGGTGGCCGTGCTGGCCGACTCCACCTCGCGTCCCGATTTCGTGGCGGCCGACCTGCTGAGCCAGGCCGAGCACGGGGCCGACAGCCAGGTTGTGCTCATCACCACCAGCCGTCCTCTGCTGCAGGCCGTGCAGGCCGAGGTGAGGCGGCAACTGGCTCTCCTGCCACGGCGTGAACTGGCCGCGCGCTCGCTGGAGTACAGCAAACTGATACTCGTGAGGGATGATGACGAGATGATGAGGGTGGCCAACCAGTATGCGCCCGAGCATCTGATTATCGAGACATCCAATTATATGGAACTGGCAGGCAAGGTGGTCAATGCCGGGAGCGTGTTCCTGGGAAGCCTTACACCCGAGAGCGCGGGCGACTATGCCAGCGGTACCAACCACACCCTGCCTACAGCGGGATGGGCCAGAGCCTGCAGCGGGGTCAACCTGGACAGTTTCATCCGCAAGGTGACCTTCCAGCACATCACGCCCGCAGGGGTTCGCGCCATAGGCCCCGCCGTGGAGCGCATGGCCGCCGGCGAGGGACTGGATGCACACAAGAATGCCATGACACTCAGAATGAAGGAGGTGCAATGAGGAGGCTGGAAGAATTGGTGCGCGCCAACATACAGGCGCTGGAGCCATACAGTTGCGCCCGTGACGAGTTCAAGGGCAGACGGGCGCACGTGTTCCTCGATGCGAACGAGAGCCCCTACAACGCTCCCTATGACCGTTATCCCGCCCCTGTGCACGAGGACTTGAGGCAGATGCTCGCGCACATCAAGGGCGTGCGCCCCACACAGATATTCATGGGCAACGGGTCTGACGAGGCCATAGACCTTGTGTACCGCATCTTCTGCCGTCCGGGGGTGGACAATGTGGTGGCCATCGCCCCCACATACGGCATGTACCAGGTGTGCGCGGCCATCAATGATGTGGAATACCGCCCTGTGCTTCTGGGCGAGGATTTCAGCCTGGATGCGGACGCGCTGCTGCGGGCGGCCGACCGCCACACCAAGGTCATCTGGCTGTGCTCGCCCAACAATCCCACAGGCGCGTCCCTTGACAGGCAGCAGGTGGAGCGTGTGCTGAGGGAGTTTGAGGGTATCGTGGTGGTTGACGAGGCTTACTCTGACTTCTGCCGCCAGCGTCCCTTCCGCCTCGACCTTCACCTGTATCCCAATCTCATCGTCCTCAACACCATGAGCAAGGCGTGGGCCAGCGCGGCCATCCGCCTGGGTATGGCCTTCGCGAGCGAGGAGATAGTGGGGCTTTTCAACAAGGTCAAGTATCCCTACAACGTCAACATGCTCACCTGCGAGCAGGCCAAGCGCGTCCTCGCCCAGGCCGGTACCGTGGCCCGCTGGGTGGGCAGCATCATTGTCGAACGTGACAGAATGGCTCCTGCGCTGTGCGAGTTGCCATTCTGCCTCAAGGTGTATCCCAGCGACGCCAATTTCCTGCTCATGCGCGTGACCGATGCCGACGCGCTCTACCACTATCTGGTGGACAAGGGCATCATTGTGAGAAACCGCAACCGCGTGCAACTCTGCGGCAACTGCCTGCGCGTCACGGTGGGCACCTCTGCCGAGAACAGCGAGTTGCTGCGCGCGCTACGTTGCTATAAATGACGTATGACATGAGGAAAGCACTCTTCATTGACCGTGACGGGACCATCCTGGTGGAGCCTGCCGACGAGCAGATTGACAGTTTCCGGAAGTTCCGCTTTGTGCCAGGAGCCATCAGCGCACTGCGCTTCCTGCGCAGGCACACCGACTATGAGTTTGTCATGGTGTCCAATCAGGATGGGCTTGGCACGGACTCCTATCCCGAAAGCGACTTCCTGCCCACTCACCAGCTCATGCTTGACATCCTGCATGGCGAGGGCGTGGACTTCGACGCGATATACATCGACCGCAGTTTCCCGGCCGACAACCTCCCCACCCGCAAACCTGGAACAGGCATGCTCACGGCTTACATGCGGGGGGGCTACGACCTGGCGCGCAGTTGGGTCATTGGCGACCGCGAGACCGACCTCATGCTGGCCCGAAACCTGGGTGCGCGGGGAGTGATGCTGGGCGAGACCTGCACATGGGACAAGGTGTGCCAGATGGTGTATGCCGGGCAGCGTACAGCCATGGTCAGGCGCACGACTCGCGAGACGGACATCGAGGTACGCCTCAACCTTGACGGGAACGGAAAGAGTGACATACAGACGGGCCTCGGATTCCTGGACCACATGCTGGAGCAACTCCCCCATCACGGCATGATGGATCTGCATGTGCGCTGCAAGGGCGACCTCAACGTGGACGAGCACCATACGGTGGAGGACACTGCGCTCGCCCTGGGGCAATGCATACGGGAGGCCCTGGGAGACAAGCGGGGCATCGGGCGCTATGGGTTCTGCCTGCCGATGGACGACAGCCTGTGCCAGGTGGCACTGGACTTCGGCGGACGGCCCTGGCTCGTGTGGGGCGTGCAGTTCCACCGTGAGCGCATCGGTGACGTGCCCACAGAGATGTTCAAGCATTTCTTCAAGAGCCTGTCTGACTCCGCGCTGATGAACATCAATGTGCAGGCACGCGGGGAGAACGAGCACCACATTATCGAAGGCATCTTCAAAGCCTTTGCCCGCAGCATACGCATGGCTGTGCAGCGTGACGTGAACCACTACCAGTTGCCCTCAAGCAAGGGAATGCTATGAAAGGGAGGACACCACAGGACGCTATGCCAACTGACCACCAGTATCCCTCGCTGCTCCTGCAGCGCGCCGTGGGCGAGATAAGCCGCCTGCCCGGCATCGGCACGAAGACCGCTCTCAGACTGGCCCTCCACCTGCTGGCCCAAGACACCGGCGAGGTGGACCGCATGGCGCAGAGCATCGTTGACTTGTGTCACGGCGTGAGGCGCTGCCGCGTGTGCCGCAACATCTGTGATGGCGAATTGTGCACCATCTGCTCCAACCCCGCCCGTGACGCGTCGCTCATCTGCGTGGTGGAGAACGTGCAGGACGTGATGGCCATCGAGCGGACTATGCAGTACCATGGACTGTACCATGTGCTGGGCGGTGTGATAAGCCCCATGGATGGTGTCGGGCCCTCAGACCTCGAGATTGAGAGCCTGGTGAAGAGGGTGCGCCAGGGAGATGTGTGCGAGGTGATACTCGCGCTCAGCCCCACCATGGAGGGCGACACCACAGGCTTCTACATCTACCGGAAACTGCAGGACACGCAGGTGCCGGTCACCACACTGGCGCGGGGCGTGGCGCAGAACGATGAGTTGCAATATACCGACGAGGCCACCCTGGGACGCGCGCTCACGGCGCGTGTGCCCTTTGCCAGATGAGCGGCCCGCGCGCGCAACCGCGATGGGAGACCAGCCGGAGCGCGGACGGTGGAGGTGCTGTGCCAGCCTTCCACATTTTATCCAATCAAGACAAATCTTGCTTTATCCAATATAATATGAGTGTCAGACAATGGCAATGGGTGTGGGCGGCCACGGTGCTGCTGGTGTGTTGCCTCGGCATATTCTTTGAGACGGGACTTCTGCCCCAGGGTGTCTGTGCTGGAATGGACACCCTGCAGTATGTGATGGACTGTGGCGCCATGGCCCTCACGCTGGCCGGCATAGTACTGGGCATGAGGGCCGCTGGCCGCCCGTGGCTGAGGTATGTGTGCTTCAGTGTGCCTCTCGTCGTGTCACTGCTGGTGTACTTTCTCTTTTACAGTTCCACCACGCTGGCGTGCGCCGCAGCGGTAGCCGTGGCGATGTTGCTCCAATGGCCGCGTGCCAATACCCCGCAGATATGATCCGGTTGAGCATCGTCATAGTCAGTTACAACGTCAAGTACTATCTGGAGCAGTGCCTGGGGAGCGTGGCGCGTGCCACGGAATCACTCCAGGCCGATGTGTGGGTGGTGGACAACGCAAGCACCGACGGCACTTTGGAATACCTGCGTCCCCGATTTCCGGGTGTCCATTTCGTGGCAAATGCCTGCAACAGGGGCTTCTCTGCCGCCAACAACCAGGCCATACGCATGTCTCGTGGCGAGTATGTGCTGCTGCTCAACCCCGACACTGTCGTGGGCGAGGATGTGCTCGCGGGCTGCGTGGACTTTCTCGACCGGCACGAGCGGGCGGGAGCGGTGGGTGTGAGGATGCTCAACGCCGATGGCTCGTTCGCCCCCGAGAGCCGCAGGGGCGTGCCAACTCCCTTCACCGCCTTCTGCAAGATGAGTGGCCTGTGCAATCTTTTCCCGACAAGCAGAGTCTTCGGGCGTTACTATATGCGTTATCTGGACACGTCCGAGCCAGCCCGGATAGAGATCGTGTCGGGGGCGTTCTGCATGCTGCGGCGCAAGGCACTCGACCAAGTGGGACTGCTCGATGAGCGTTTCTTCATGTACGGTGAGGACGTGGATCTCAGTTTCCGCCTTCTGCAGGCAGGCTGGCAGAACTGGTATCTGCCCTTGAGCATCCTGCACTACAAGGGAGAGAGCACCGTCAGGAGCAGTTTCAGGTATGTGCACATCTTCTACAACGCCATGCTGCTCTTCTTCAACAAGCACTATGGGAAACGTCACCGCCTGCTGGGTGTGCTGGTGAGGCTGGCCGTCTATGGACGTGCCTGTCTCGACTCGCTGTCGTGCCTGTGGCAGCGTGTGCTGCGCCTGCTCCACCGCGAGGGAGTTCCCGGGGAGATTGAGTATGTGACGTGCGACCTGGATTCCCAGCCGGCCAGTGCCGTGCTGGAACGTCTGCGTACCCAGCCCGCGCCCCGACGCACGCTGCGCACCGTGTCGCACGTCACCGGCATGGCCATTTGTCCCAGCGGTGTGGCTCCCCTTGGCAGAGAAGGGGGGGCTGCCGTATATGGAAAGGAGGGCCGTACACAATGACCTTGTTGCGTGATGACGTGGTGATGTTGAGGGCTGTGGAGCCTGAGGACCTGGAGGTGATGAGCCTGCTGGAGAACGATGCGAGCCTGTGGGATAGCGCATGCACCACAGTGCCTTACTCCTCACATGTGCTCAGGGAGTATATCAAGCAGTGCTCGTATGACTTTTACGCTGACCGATCCGTGCGTCTGGCCATAGCCTTGGGCGGGGGTGTCGCCGTGGGGTTCATTGACTTGCAGAACTACGCCCCGCAGCACCAGAGAGCCGAAGTGGGCATCGTGCTCATGCGTGAGTTCCAGCGCCGTGGACTGGCAAGGCGCGCCCTGGCGCTCTTGGTTGAGTATGCCCGCGACGTGCTTCACCTGTACCAGGTATATGCGTATGTGCAGTGCGCCAATCTTCCCGCCCTGCGCCTTTTCCAGTCGGCGGGCTTCGAGCGCACGGCCACCCTGGCGCAATGGGTGCGCTGTGCCGACGGGTGGAGCGATGTGGCTGTGTTCCAGTTGCGGCTCGGATAGATTTTCCCGGTCGCGTCAGGGTAAAGTAAAAGCCGGCAGACTTGTTCCTGCCGGCTTTTACTTGTACATGTGGCTATGTGGCGAATGGCTGTTCAGTTCGCGCTCTGGAACTCATCCAGGAAGCGCACATCGTTCTCGCTGAACATGCGCAAGTCCTTTACCTGGTACTTGAGGTTCGTGATGCGCTCGATGCCCATGCCGAAGGCGTATCCTGTGTATATGTTGCTGTTGATTCCGTTGGCTTCCAGCACGGCGGGGTCAACCATTCCGCAGCCCAGAATCTCCACCCAGCCTGTGTGTTTGCAGAATGCACACCCCTTGCCGCCACATATGTTACAGCTGATGTCCATCTCGGCGCTTGGCTCTGTGAAGGGGAAGTAGCTGGGGCGCAGGCGTATCTTTGTTCCGGTGCCGAACATCTCCTGGGCAAACAGCAGAAGCACCTGCTTCAGGTCCTTGAACGACACGTCCTTGTCAACGTATAGGCCCTCCACCTGGTGGAAGAAGCAGTGGGCACGGGCAGAGATGGCCTCGTTCCTATACACCCGACCGGGGCAGACGATGCGGATGGGGGGCTGTGACCTCTCCATCACGCGTGCCTGCACACTGCTGGTGTGCGAGCGCAGGATGATGTCGGGGTGCGACTCCACAAAGAAGGTGTCCTGCATGTCGCGCGCGGGATGGTCGTCCGCGAAGTTCATGCTGCTATACACATGCCAGTCGTCTTCCACTTCCGGCCCCTCGGCCAGGACGAATCCCAGACGGCTGAAGATATCGACAATCTCGTTCTTCACGATGGTGAGCGGATGGCGTGTGCCCAGCGCGATGGGGTAGGGCGTGCGGGTGAGGTCAACCTGTGTTCCTGCAGCCTCCTCGCCGGCGGCGCTGCCCTTGAGGGCGTTTATCTTGTCAAGCGCGGCGTTCTTGAGCTCGTTGAGCCTCATGCCCAGTTCCTTCTTCATGTCGGCAGGCACGCTGCGGAAGTCTGCCATCAGTGCCGAAATCTCGCCCTTCTTGCCCAGATACTTGATGCGGAGCGCCTCCACCTCCTCGCTGTTGTGCGCCTGCAGCGTGGAGATTTCGGCCATCATCTTCTGTATTTTCTCTATCATCACTTGGTTGTAATGTTATGCAATTTCCGTGCAAAGGTACGCTTTTCTTGAGTAAATCAGCGCGCGATGTGGAAAAATAAGTGTACTTTTGCCCCGTTTATCAAGCAGACGTTTCTGTATGATTAGTAGAACATGGGTCTGTGTGACGCTTGTGCTGGTGCTGATGACCTCCTGTGGGGGGGGCCGCACGGGCACGGAGACAGGCATGCAGGATAGCATGAGGGTGCGGGACACCCTGGTGACGGACAGCGTGGCCGAGGTGGAAGAGGAGATGGACGAGGCTGTGGAGGAGAACAGGGTGGATGGGCTGTTTGACGACTTCATCTTCACTTTCACACGTTTGCCGCACTTGCAGGCACAACGGACCGACATGCCCCTTCCCTTCACCAGGCACGACGGGACACAGACTACCATAAGCGACAGGCGCGCGGTGGGTGACTTCGACTTCCTGAGAGGCGATTACTATACGGTGTTTTACGGCTCGATGCGTGAGCTCGAGGCGGAGCACGACGAGACAGACTCGCTGGTGATGGTGGACAGGGTTGACTTGGGCGCGCAGAGCATACGCTCCTACACCTTCGAGCGGATTGCCGGCAAATGGAGGCTCACGCGCATGGCCGACCAAGACTTTGCCAACGATGTGCTCTCTGAATTCTACCGTTTCTATGCCCGCTTCTCCTCCGACAGCCTGTTCCAGGCGCATTCCCTGTCCCCGACACTGCATGTGAGCATCCATGACACAGAGGACGAGTTCAGCGTCATTGACGGAACCATAGAGGCGAGCCAGTGGACGAGCTTCTGCCCGGAGGTGCCCTCGGGGGTCATCTCCAATATGCGCTGCAGGCAGCATTACGGCCCCCAGCGTGTCGTCATGCAGAAGTGTGGCATGGGCACAGGCCTGCAGGAGGTGTTCACCTTCCGTCACGACGGGGGCGGATGGCGGCTGAGCAGTTATGAGGACTGACCCCTTCCCTTTCCACAAATAAACTATTGTGACATGGAGATACACGACCACTGTTCCTTGCTTCCCTACAACACATTCGGCATCCAGGCGAAGGCCAGGGTGCTGGTCTCGTATGACAGTGTGAGGGAGCTGTGCCAGGCACTCGACCTTCACCGCACGGCCTATGCCGGCCTGCCTCTCCTGCATATAGGCGCGGGCAGCAACCTGCTCTTCCTCACCGACTATCCTGGCATGATTCTTCATTCCCGCATAGGCGGGGTGACGCTCCTGGATTGCCAGGGCGACGATGTGCTGGTGCGTGTGGGAGCGGGAGTGGTGCACGACACGTGGGTGGCGCGGGCTGTGGCCAGCGGATGGCACGGACTGGAGAACCTCTCTCTCATCCCGGGTCAGGTGGGCGCGTCGGCGGTACAGAACATAGGCGCGTATGGCGTGGAGGCACAGAGCGTCATCGAGCGCGTGGACGGTGTGAGCCTCGGCACGGGCGAGCCACGCACATGGACATGCGCCCAGTGCGGGTACGGCTATCGCAGCAGCGTGTTCAAGGGCGCGTTGCGCGGGCAGTATGCCATCACGCATGTTACTTACCGCCTGCACCGCACCTTCGTCCCCCATCTCGACTATGGGGCTCTCAGGAGCACGCTCCAGGCCCGGGGCATAAGTGCCGGGCAGGTCACGGCCGCGCAGTTGCGGCAGGCCATTATCGCGGTGCGGCAGTCCAAGTTGCCCGACCCATGTGTGCAGGGAAACGCCGGCAGTTTCTTCATGAATCCCGTGGTGAGCCGTGCGCAGTGGGACAGGTTGCGCGCCGAATACCCCGGAGCGCCCCATTACGATGTGGACGACTCGCACGTCAAGGTGCCCGCAGGCTGGCTCATAGAGCAGGCCGGATGGAAAGGGCGGGCACTCGGCCGCGCTGCGGTGCATGACCGCCAGGCCCTGGTGCTGGTGAACCGTGGCGGGGCCACGGGAGCCGACATCCTGGCCCTGTGCGACGCCGTGCGTGATGCCGTGCGCTCGCGTTTTGGCATCGACCTGCGCCCCGAGGTCAACATCATCCGAGGCTGAGCCATGGGGCAGGACAGCAGGATGAAGGTCACCTTCCTGGGCACAGGCACCAGCACGGGCGTGCCTCGCATCGGCTGCCGGTGCGAGGTGTGCACCAGTCTCGACCCCAGGGACAAGAGGCTGCGGTGCTCGGCACTCTTCCAGAGCCGGGGCACGAATATCCTGCTTGACTGCGGCCCCGACTTCCGGTACCAGATGTTGCGCGAGCGGTTCTGGTCGCCCCTCCATGCGGTGCTCGTCACCCACGAGCATTATGACCATGTGGGCGGGATCGATGACTTGCGCCCCTTCAGTTATCTGCAGGATGTGCCGCTCTATGCCGATGCTCTCGCGGCGGGCAATCTGCGTGACCGCCTTCCCTATTGCCTGGTGCGGCACGTCTATCCCGGCATTCCGCAACTGGACTTGCGTGTCCTGGATCCCGGCGAGACGGTATGGGTGCAGGGTGTGCCGGTCACAGCCATCAGGGTCATGCACGGGCGGTTGCCCATCCTGGGGTACCGGGTGGGCAATGTGGCCTACATCACCGACATGACCAGCGTGCCGCCAGAGTCCCTGCCGCTGCTTGACGGCATCAGCCTGCTGGTGGTCAACGCGCTCAGGCACACGCCCCATCCCACCCACCAGACACTTGAGGAGGCCATCGCGTTCCGCCGCTCATTGCCTGGCGGCTTTCCCACCTATTTCACACACATGGCCGACCAGATGGGGCTTCATGCCCGGCAAGAGGCACTCTTGCCCGACGGTTTCCATTTCGCCTACGACGGACTTGTGCTCGAAGTCTGACTCCCAGGGACACGTCCGTGTGCCCCCTTGACATACCAGCATGACGCGGGCGGGGCGTGGATGCCCCATGGAGTGCTTGCTTGCTGTGGCTTCCCGGCTCACGCAGGCCAATGCCGGAGCCTCAGCCGTGTGTCCGGTCTTGTACGGACAACGCCCCGAAGGGGGCAAAGGCATGGCGTCGCACATGCCTTTGCCCCCTTCGGGGCGTTGTGGTGTATGCAGAGCGCGGGATCCCGGCGCGAGTCCGGCCTGTGTGCCAGCCTCTCCCGGAACACGCGGGGTCAGAACATCTTGTCGGGGTACTGGCCTTTCTCGTGCAGGGCTGCCAGTTTGGCTACCACTCCGGGGCGGTCTTCAGGATAGGTCACGCCAAACCACTTGCTGGTCGTGTCCAGTACCTCGCAGGTGGCCTTTCCCTGCTTGATGAGGCTGTCAACCATCAGAGGGATGAAGAACTCGCTCTTCAGGTTGGCCTGGTTCTTGGGGTCAGCGAGGAACTGGCGGAAGTATGCCTTGCTGTACTCGAAGTAGTCAGGGGTGAATCCCCAGAAGTTCATGCTCACGGGAGTTGTGTCGGGGATGCTCACCCATTGGCCATTGTCGTCCAGGTACTGCACGGTGTCGCCGTGGCGCTCGATTTTTGTGCGCTCCACCACGCTCTTGAGCAGGTGGGTCTGGTCATCGTTCTCGCACACGCCACGGCTCACTGTCCCGCTCTCACTCAGCGTGTTGCCCACACGGAACCCCACCATGGCATACCTGCCCGTACTGCCTTCGGGCAGTTCGGAGAGGAACTTGCCCATCACGCGGAACGCGTCGCGGTCGTAAAAGTCATCGCAATTGAGCACGGCGAAAGGCTCGTGGATGATCTTCTCACCCATCATCACCGCATGGTTGGTGCCCCATGGCTTTGTGCGCCCCTTGGGCACGGTGAAGCCCTCGGGCAGCGCGTCCAGGCTCTGGAAGCACAACTCGCAGGGCACATGACCCTCGTACTTGCTCAAGATCTGGTCGCGGAACTGCTGCTCGAAGTCGCGCCTGATGACCCATACAATCTTTCCAAATCCGGAATGGATAGCGTCATAGATGCTGTAGTCCATGATACTCTGGCCCTGGGGGCCCAGGGTGTCCAACTGTTTGAGACCGCCGTAGCGGCTTCCCATCCCTGCTGCCAGCAGGAACAATGTAGGTTTCATGTCTGTTTTCTTCTTAATTATTTGGATATTTCTTCTTGTCTCTTTTTATGACGGAGTGTTCTGCTCCTAATCCACGACAAAAGTAATAATTTTATTTTATCCAGCATTCACCAAGCCCTATTTTGTTGTGAAAAAGCGCAAGGTGTGCCCTGTATCCGGGCAGGGCGTGCGGCGCGTGGAAGCCTTTCCCTGCCTTCTCCATTGGGTGTGGATGTCTTCCCAGCCCCGAATGGGCGGGGACGAGGGGCAGGTGAGACCGTGAGAGACGAGAAGTGGAAAGCCTTGTGGGGGGAAACCAAGTGCGGCAGGGTATATCATGCAGCGCGGTGCGTTGGCGGATGCAGCGCGGTGCGTTGGCGGATGCAGCGCGCTGCGTTGGCGAATCCAGTGCGGTGCGTTGGCGGATGCGGTGCGGTGCGTTGTGGCCTCCTCCCCCCTGGGGGAGGTCGGGTGGAAGTCTCAGAAGGGGTAGCCGATGGCCAGGTGGTAGCCCAGCGAGCGTGGAAAACTCGTCATATTGTAATAGCCGTGACGCCCCGTGTCGTAGGGTGCGTGCAGCCCCACGCCCACATCGAAGCGTATGACCAGGAAGTCGAGGTCGTACCTCAGCCCCGCCCCTGTGCCCAGCGCGATGTCGCGCCCCAGGCGGGCCAGGCTGAACTGCCCGTCCTGCATGCCCTCCGTGCGGCGCAGCAGCCACACGTTGCCCGCGTCAAGGAAGGCCGCCCCGTAGAGTTTCCCCACGATGGGGAAACGGTACTCCACATTGGCCTCGAGTTTCATGTCACCCGCCTGGTCAACATACGAATACTGGCTCTCTCCGGGATGGTGGCGGCCGGGGCCTATGCTGCGTACGCCGAAGGCGCGCACGCTGCACGCCCCGCCCACCGTGAAGAGGTCGGAGTAGGGCGGGATGACGGCGTTTCCGTAACTGTAGGCGACACCTCCCATTACCCTGGCCGCCAGGCAGCTGCGGCGCGTGAGCGGGAACCGGTGGGTGTACTGGGCGGTGGCGCGCAGGTATTGCGCAAAGGGGACACCCATCATGCGCTTGCCTTTCTCGTGCACGCTCTGCCCACATGCGGCATAGACCAGCGAGGTGAGGTTGCCCGCCTCCTTCACACTCACGCGCAGCGAGCGCGGGTGATGGCGCTTGCTGGTCCAGGTGTAGGTGTATTCCATGCTGGGAACCAACTGGTCGCGCATGGAGACGTACAGAGCCTGGTTGGCGCTTGTGATGCTGTCGAAGCGTGCTGTGGTGTGCTGCAGGGACTGATACTCCAGGGACAGGAGCGTGAACTCATGGCGCTCGTTGGTGCCGTTCTGTATGCTGTAGGAGAGTGAAGCGCTGAGCGACACGCGCCCGAAGTAACCGGCCCGGTTCATGCTGCGCGCGTCCAGCTGCACGTCGGTCGAAGTGGTCCGGCGGCGCATCCTGCGTTCCAGGAAGAAGGGCATCAGCCTGGGCCACGACACCGACAGGCTGGCCCCGTACTCGTAGGAGTTGAGCAGCGAGCGGTCGCTGGGCACGTCGGCGCCTGTCTGCCACTCATAGGAGCCCCATGCCTTCAGCCCAAGGGTCTCCCCGCCACGGAACGCGTTGTGCTTCTTCATGCCAAAGGTAGCCCCCGGGCCCACCTGCCCGTTGCTCTTCCCCGTGACCCCGGCCTGGAATTCCCCATCGTAGGGCTTGGCAAGCATTGCCTGTATCTCCACGTCCAGAGTGTCGCCGCCGGAGGCCGTGTCGCGTGGCACATACTGGATGTTGAGGGCGGAAAACAGGCTTGTCGAGACCAGTTTCTGCCGCATCTGCTCCTCGGTCTGCTGGTTGAAGAGGTCTCCGCGCCGTATCGTGCAGTGGCGCAGAATGGCTCCGGGATGCAGGGGGGCGCGCTTGCCCGAGGTGCTGTAGCGGTAGGTGAACCCCCTGTGTGCCATGCTGTCGGTCGGCACCGGGAGCCCGTTCTGCAGGACGGTGAGCCGCAGGGTGCCTATGTGGTAGGGTCGCAGGGCGCGCTGTGGCGCGCTTCCCGAGGGCTCCACCCTGAGTGCCACGCGCAGCGGCGCCTGCAGGGTGTCGGCGCGGAAGGTGATGTAGGCTGGCCGGAAATAGTAATATCCGGCGTTTCTGAAGGCATTCGCGAGCCTCGTGCGCTCCTTGTCGAGCATGGCCACGCTGAAAGGGTCGCCGCGCGAGAGCAGCCGGTGCCTGGGCATGGTGGCGCGTATGATGCTGTCGGCGCGCTGCGGGAAGTGCAGGTAGGCGACGCTGTCGAGATGGAAGAGCGGCCCGGTCTCCACGTGGTACGAAAGTTTGGCCTTGCGGGGGTGGCTCATGGGTATGGTGTCGTGGCTTACGCGTGCCTGGAAGTAGCCTCTGCCGCGCAGCGTGTTCTGTGCCACGGTGCAGCGCGTCCTGGGATTCACGGTGCTCACATACACCGGGGTGGCCGCGAAATGGCGGAACATCCACCGTCCGAAGCGGTGGCGGCAGCCGACATAGCGGTTGTAAATCCACAGCCTCACGGGGAATGGGTGTGTCACGCGGCTGCTGCCCATGAGCGATCCGTTGGGCGCGTAGGACAGCACGGCCTCCACCTCCTCCCTGGCCTCGGCGCTTGCCTGCGTGTCGGCGCGTCCCGCGCGCTTCAGGCTGTCGCGCCTCTCCTGTTCGTCCCGCACATTCGGGGTGGCTCGCGCGTCGCCTGTCAGCAGTCCCTCGACCTTGGTGTAGGCATTGGCCAGTGCCGTGATGACTCCCTCGCGGGTCGTGTCGGCCGGCTGTGTGTCAGGCTGGTTGTACTCCAGTTCCTTGATGCCCCGGTACAGGGTCTCGCCCTCCAGCAGATGGCTGGTGGTGGAGCATGCCGCGAGGCAGAGCGCCGCCAGGGCAAGCGTGATTGTGTGTGTGCCCTTCCTCATGGAGTCTTCCGGTATGTAGTGGTGGTGTCCCGGGTGGTGGCTTGCGGAGTGTCGGACTGCTGTGGATGCCTGGGCACGGGAATCCCGGTGGCCGGCTTGCCGAAGCGGAACAGGTCGCGCAGCCTGTTGGTGCGCCTTCTCAGCACCAGAGCCGCTCCCATCTCGGTGAGTTCCCCCTCAATCATCGACTGGTAGTTGCGGTCGTAGTACAGGCGCACATAGCGGCTTGCCCCATTGTCCAGCATGTACTCCAGTGACACGTTGTCGATGATGGTCTGCCCGTTGTTCTGCGCCTCACTGCCCGAACTCACCTTGCCGCCCACCACCAGGCTGATGCGGTTGCCCCAGAAACGCTTGCGGAAGCTGAAGCTGTAGTCGGTGGTCGTGCCGCCCGTGGCGGTGGTGCTGTTCTCGATGCCGAAACTGACATCAATGGTGGAGAGTGCCTGCCCCGCTATGTTGTTGATGGCACTCTGCAGGTAGGCGTTCAGGGTGTTGGCATAGCTGAAGCCGTTCTTGACGTTGAAGCCCTCGGACATGTACATGCCCGTCACCAGCATCGTCACGGCCACACGTCCGCGCTCCTCGGGCGACATGGCCGAGAGCTCGTTCTGCACAGTCATGTCCTCGGGGGCTTCCAGGGTGAATGTGAGCCCCATGTCGGCCAGTGTCTGGCTCAGGGAAAGTCCCACGTCGAAGGCCACGTTGCGCGGCACGCTGTTCTCCGTGACGCTTGCCTTTACCCTTTCGCTTGCGCTGATTGCCAGGGTGGGATTGCCTGTGTCACCCGTGAATTCCACATAGCTTCCGCTCTGTATCCTGAAGTCGTTGAGCGGGATGGCCATTATGGAGTAGCGCATGACACCCTGGCCGATGGTGTAGCGCCCATATAGGCGGAGGTCGTTTTCGGGGTCATAGGTGAGGGTCAGTTCGCCTCCTCCCTGCAGGTTGATGTAGTCGGAGCCGTCCTCGCTGAGCAGGCAGTGCACTTGTGCCGCCTCTTCCACCGAGAACAGGAGCACGGCGTCCACGCTTTGTCCGCGCCCCGGTGTGGGCTTGACCTGTGTGGTGTCGGAGAAGTCGCCGAATGTGACAATGTCCGAGAGCTGGTCGTGTATGGTGACGGGCGAGTCGCGCAGCACATAGGTCACGTCGGTGTTGCCCAGTACGGCCAGCCGCCCGCGCACCCTCAGGTTGTCAAGCGTGCCCCAGGCGCGCGCGTTCATGTCCACATACACTTTGCCGTAGGCCAGCGCGGTGTGGCTTTGCGGCGCGTCGATGAGCTTGTAGTCCTTGGCCGCGATGTCCAGTGACAGGCTGACCCTCTGCAGGTCGCTGAAGTCCAGCGAGCCGTTGAGGGTGAGTGGCGAGTTGCCGGCGGCGTATGCCTTGATGTGGTCGAGGTCGAGGCGGCTGCCCTTGATGCGCAGCGTGTCGTCGGGAATGCTCAGGTCTATGTTGTAGTCCTCGGCCGTCACGTGCATGGACTCGGTGGTGAGGGTGCCTGTTAGGATAGGGTTCGAGGCCCGTCCCGTGACAGACACCTGCCCCGAGGCTGCTCCGCTCAGGCTCACGGCCCCCTGGGGCAGGAAGGCGTTGGCCAGGCTGAGCGGCAGGCTCTCCAGTGTGGCCTCGGCTTCCATCCTGCCCTCGTCTTCCTGCGTCAGGTAGGTTCCTGCCAGCGTGGCAATCTCCTTCTCGTCCTGTGTGAGCGCCGCGTCCACATGGTGGCTTCCGTCGCTGTTGGGGAAATAGGCGGCTTGCAGTCCCATGTCGCCCATGGGTGTGTCCTCGTAGGTCATGCCGTGTATGCCGATGCCCGCCGACACGGTGGTGGCACTGTCGGCCTGCATGTAGTGTACGTCGCCATGCAGCAGTCCGCCCAGCCGGGGAGCGTATGGCATGACGCTGGTCAGTTCGGCCATGTTGATGTTGTTCATGCTGAGTGACAGGTCTTGCAGCGCGTCCTCGTTGGGGGTGGAGTAGAGCTTGAGTCCGGTGCCGTCGTCGGCCAGCAGGCTGACCTTTGCCAGCAGCCTGCCTTGCCTGGAGACCTCCACATAATTGTCCTTGTTGAGCGTGAAGCGGCGGTAGGCTATGATGGGATTGAGGGGTGTCATGTGCGCCCGCACCCCGTCGGGTGTCACGTTGGCCTCCAGTCCCATGTCCACTCCTTTCTTTCCCTTGGCGTCGATGAAGTCCAGGTGGATGGTGGCACCCGTGGCCGTCAGGCGTGCCTGCAGGGTGGACTGGAAGGACACCACGCGGTTCTTCTGCCCGTTGCTGACGCGTGACTTGATAGCCGTGCCTTCGTGGTCTTGTGCGATGTCCCACTGGATGGTGTCCAGCAGGATGGCGCCTGTGCTGAGCGTGTAGATGTGGCCCGAACCTCTCAGCCCGGCCCCGGGACTGGTGTCCAGGTCGATGTTGAGCCTGTCAAACGAGTAGCCGGCCGCGCTTCGCAGAATGTTGTTGACGGGGTTGCGCGTGCCGCACATCAGGTGAACTTGCAGGGTGGGCAGCAGTGCGCGCAGCCGCTCCTGGTCGATGTGCAGGCTATCGGCCTGAGTGTGTATCTCCCGAAGCAGCCTTTTGCCGTAGAGTGTGAGTGAGTCCAGCCCGTGCGGCGAGCGCACGTCCATCTGCAGGTCGCCCGCCGACACCATGGCCAGGATGCTGTCGGGAGCCAGCCGCAGGCGTGCCCCCAGGTTCACGGGATGGAATGTGGTGTCCTTCAGGGAAAGTGTGATGTGGTCGGCCTGCGCGTCCATGGCGTGGGTCTGGCGCAGGTCGGAGCTGCCCTCGACACGCATCTTCATGCTTGCCCTCATCGTGTCCTTGGCCAGGCGGAGCGCGTGGAGGTCGATGCTGTTGAGTTCCATGGAGAAGGTTGAGGACTCCAGTTTGTGTCCGCGCAGGCGCACCTTGGCCAGTGCCAGCATGTCGAGCAACTGGTTACCGCTGGTCACCCGCACTTGTCCCACGCCCTTGTGCAGCCTGGCGTCCATCCCCATATTGCCCAGCCTCCATGTCCTGTAGCCTATGGAGTCGATGCACACCTGTCCCTCCATGCTGGTCCTGTCCGAGAGGAAGTCCGTTCCCCGCCCCCTGGCCGACACCTGTGCCGTGAGGTGGTGCAGTCCGCTCTGTGGAAGCCAGTCCTCCAGCCTCCAGCCGCGTATGCCCAGTTTCAGTCTGTAGGCCATGTCGCGCGTGTGTGCCAGGAGCGTCATGCGTGCGCGCCCTCTGCCCTGGGTCATCAGCGCGTCCACGCTGAGGTGTCCTCCCGTCCGCATTTCGGTGGCGGCGTGCAGTGTGGTCGCGGGCAGGCAGGCCTCCCTGGCCCCGAGCCAGCGGCGCACGCACGAGAGGTTCATCGTGCGCATGTCCCACAGCACGCGTCCCGCAAGGCTGTCGGCCGAAAGCAAGTGGGCCAGGTGCCCCTTGGCCCTCAGGTCTGCCACCGAGGGCACGGTCAGTGCCAGCGTGTCCACATGCATCGCGTCCATGTTGCCTGACGCGTCCAGCCGGAAGTGCGCTCCCAGGGACGAGAAGGCGCGGCGCGCGTCCTCAGGCACGAGGGAGCCTGCGGCGGCCACGATGTCCCGCATGGCTATGTGCCCCCGGATGCGGAGTCCCAGTTGCCCGTCCGTGTGGGGCGCGAAGGCCGAGTAGTCCATGTGCAGGTCGCTTGCCACGCGGCTTGCGGGTGTGGCCATCCTCAGGCGGGAGAGCGTGAGCCTCTTTCCCGTGCAGCGCACTTGCGCGGCCAGCGAGTCGAGCCTCAGTCCGCAACGCTCTCTCGCCTGTCCCTGCGCCAGGTCGCACTCCAGCAGCATCGGGGACTGCCTGAGGCGGATGCGCTCCGCGCGCAGTCCTATGTTGTCAAGCCTGATGTGCGAGGGGTCGATGCCGCCTGTGCCAAGGGGTGGTGTGTGCGGCAGGTCGTACAGGGCCGAGTCGGCGCGAAGCGTGAAATCCTGTGCCGTGTAGGTCCCACGCCGCAGGTCGGCGGTCCCGTTCCGCAGGACAGCCCTCCCGACACCCGCCCCGATTCTCATGCTGTCGCCGGGAAGGCGCACGAGCAGGCGGCTATTGCAGACCTCTGCCTTGCGTATTCCGATGCTCCACAGTGGCGTGGCGGACGTGGTGGTGTCCACCTCCCCGCTGCTTCCGCGCAGTGTGACCTCGATGTCGGAGTCGTGCAGGAGGGCCGTGGCCGCGTGTACCCTGTGCTCTCTCACGCTCACGGCATCGGCGTCCAGGTGCAGCAGCCCTATCTTGCCATCGATGCTTACCGAGGGTATCCACTGTCCTGTGTGTGCCCGTACACCGCTGAGCTCCACGGCATCCACGCCTACGCTCATGTGCAGCAGGCGGCCCAGGTCAAGGTCAACAAGCAGGCGGCCCACGACGAGCAGCGTGTCACCGTCCTGCACGGCATGCACGTCGCCCAGGCTCAGGTCAAGGGGGAAGGCCAGCCGCGCGCTGCCAACCGTCACATCGACACCCGTCTGTGCGGACAGGTAGTCGGCCGCCTGCCGCACCGCCCATCTCTGTATGGGAGGAAGGTAGAGCAGCATGCCGAGCAGCGTGACCGTCACAAGCGGGGTGGCCAGCAACGCCAGCATCACACGTGTTGTCCTCTTGCGTGTCTTCGTCATGCGGTCAGCGGGGGGAATTTATAATGATGTGGGGACAAAATTAGCAAAAAGCAGGCATTGCCGCATTGCGTTGGGCGCAAAAAAGCGTAAGTTTGCATCGCGAGAAAGGATATGACATGAAGAAAAGTACATTTGGGACAGTCCTGGCCATCGCGCTGGTGACGCTTTTGGGGTGCTCTGACAGGAAGCGCGACGCGATAGGCCACACCGAGGTGGTGCTGGAGACCAGCATGGGAAAGATAACCCTGCGGCTGTATGACGACACACCGCTGCACCGTGACAATTTTGTGCGCATGGCACGCATGGGAGCCTATGACGGCATCTTGTGGAACCGCGTTGTGGAAGGGTCCACCATACAGAGCGGAGACCCGCTCCTGCGTGCAGACGGGGGGGAGCCTGCGGTTGACCCCGCGCTGGCAGACAAGACCATCAGGGCCGAGATACACTACCCACGCCATTTCCACAAGCCGGGCGCGCTGGCCATGGCACGCCAGCCCGATGATGTCAATCCCGCCAGGGAGAGCAGCGCGACCCAGTTCTACATCGTCACGGGCAAGGTGTACAGCATAGGCAAGCTGGCCGAGTTGCACCAGTATATGATGGACACCGATACCCTGCACACCATTCCACCCATTCCCGCGCCGCTGAAGAAGGTTTACACCACACGAGGGGGGGCGCCCCACCTGGATGGCGCCTACACCGTGTTTGGCGAGGTGGTGGATGGCATGAAGGTGGTGGAGGCCATAGGCAAGGTGCCCTGCGACGAGCATGAGCGCCCGACCAGGCCGGTGGTGCTCGAGCGTGTGACGGTCAGGGACTGACGTTGTCCAGCGCAGGCTGGAAACTCTGCCACAGGCGGTCGTGGGGCAGGGGTGCCGTGAAGTCAAGAGCCTGGTGGCTCACGGGATGCTCCAGCTGGAGTCTGTAGGCGTGCAGGCTGATGCTTCCGTCGGGGTTACTGCGTGGCGCGCCGTACTTCAGGTCGCCCTTGATGGGGCATCCCATGGCCGAGAGCTGGCACCTGATCTGGTGGTGGCGGCCTGTGTGCAGGTGCACCTCAAGCAGGAAGTAACGGTCGGAGCAGGCCGCCAGGCGGTAGTCCAGCACGGCCTTTTTCGACCCAGGAACCTCCCTGTCGTAGGCCCGGGCTGTGTTTGACTTCTCGTTCCGGGTGAGCCAGTGGGTAAGTGTCCCCGCATCCTGTGCAGGGCGCGAGCACACAATGGCCAGGTAGGTCTTCCGCACCTGGCCGTGGGCGGCGAACATCTGGTTGAGCCGTGGAAGAGCCTTGCTGGTCCTGGCAAACAGCACGACTCCGCTCACGGGGCGGTCCAGGCGGTGCGCCACGCCCAGGTACACGTTGCCCGGCTTGGCGTATTTCTCCTTCAGATAGCGCTTGACCGTCTCGCCGAGGGGCTCGTCGCCCGTCTTGTCTCCCTGCACGATTTCGCCCGGCCTCTTGTTCACCACGATGATGTGGTTGTCTTCATATAGGACTTCCATCCGCTTTCTTGATATAAAGAATATCGCCCGGCACACAGTATGATGTGTGCCGGGCGAATGGTGTATATGGCTTACATGTTCATTCCGCCGTCAACCTGGATGACCTGCCCCGACACATAACCGCTCATGTCGCTGGCGAGGAAGGTGGCCACATTGGCGATGTCCTCCACCTGTCCGCCGCGCCGCAGGGGTATCTTCTTCTTCCACTCCTGGCGCACCTCGTCGGGCAGGGCGGCGGTCATGGCCGTCTCGATGAATCCCGGGGCGATGGCGTTGGCGCGTATGCCCTTGGGGCCCATCTCCTGTGCGACACTCTTGGCCAGCGCTATCAGTCCGGCCTTGCTGGCCGCGTAGTTGGCCTGCCCGGCATTTCCGTGCACGCCCACCACGCTGGCCATGTTGATGATGGAGCCGCCGCGCTGGCGCATCATGACGGGCAGGCACGCGTGGATGAAGTTGAAGGCGCTCTTGAGGTTCACGCTGATGACGGTGTCCCATTGTGCCTCGCTCATGCGCAGCATGAGCCCGTCCCTGGTGATGCCCGCGTTGTTGACCAGTATGTCGATGCTTCCGAAGTCCTCGCGTATCTGCCCCACCACGTTCTCGGTCTCGCTGAAGTCGGCGGCGTTTCCGGCGTATGCGCGGCAGGTCACGCCCACGGCCTCTATCTCCCGGCGTGTGGCTTCCAGTCCTGCGGCCATGTCGTCATTGAGCGCCAGGTCGGTGAATGCGATGTCGGCGCCCTCTGAGGCGAATTTCAAGGCGATGGCCTTGCCGATTCCTCGTGCCGCGCCTGTTATCAGCGCGGTCTTTCCTGTCAGTAATCCCATACTTTGTGTGTGTTGTGTGTATATGATGTGTGTTTAGTGAATATCCCTGCTTGCGGCGCCTGTGGCGGAAGCGTGGGCTGTGGGCGTGTGCCGCTTTCCGTGGAGCCTGGCCTCACAGGTAGTAATTGGTGTGCTGCCTGTCGGGCTTTCCCAAGGCCTTGTGGATGAGCTTCTGCACGATGCCCCGGCTCATGCCGCTGGGCAGCCCCTGTGCCAGGCGACCGTAGATGTAGGGTATCTCCAGTCCCTTGATGCTGAAGTGCAGGATGTTGGCGCACAATGGTATGCTGTCTATCTCAAACTTCCCGCTGCGCACGCCCTCGGCCATGATGGCGTTGAAGAGTTTCAACTCGGTCATGTCGAAGTTCTTTCTCACCTTCTCCACCATGATGATGTTGCGGAAGAATTCGGCTCTGAGGTTTCCGTTGCGCTGTACCGCCTCCTTGATCATGTTGAGGTGTGTATATACGATCTCCACCAGTTTGTCCTCGGGTTCCATGCTCTGCCTGGCCACCTCGTTCATGCGTTCCGAGAGTCTCTCCAGTTCGCCCTCTATCACAGCCCAGTAGATTTCCTCCTTGTTCTTGAAATAGGTGTACAGTGTGCGCCGTCCCTTGCCTGAAGCCACCGCGATGTCATTCATGGTGGTGTCTTCCAGCCCTTGCTTGGCAAAGAGCTGCCTGGCCACGTCCACCAGTTTCTCCCTGGTCTTGGTTGCTGCCATCTTTACCTTTTTTGAATAGTTTGCTTTCTTGTACAGTTCACCGGATGAGTATGCGTGGACTTTCGTCCAGCCCGCAAGCACATGTTTCACATGCAAAGTTAGCACAAATTGCCATTATTGTGCAATCAAGTCCCACGAAAAATGCACAAGGACTCCCCTCATGTGCCAAAAGTCCGTGTGATGGGGTGAAAAATGGAAAAAAGTTGGCGAGACGCTTGCCCGGTATCGCGAAATGCCGTACCTTTGCAATCGCAAACAGGAGATAACATCGCGGGGTGGAGCAGTTGGTAGCTCGCCAGGCTCATAACCTGGAGGTCGCCCGTTCGAGTCGGACCCCCGCAACACGGCAAAGAGATGGACAATGAGGTTCATCTCTTCTTTTTTTTGTCCTCGGCGGTGTGGGGCTACGCAAGCCACTTCCTGATATCGTGCGGTTGTGTGAATGTCCCTGTGCGGTGCGCTGCGTTTGCCTGTGCGGTGCGCTGCGTTTGCCTGTGCGGTGCGCTGCGTTTGCCCTCCATGGTAGTGTCGTTTCTCAACTCACAGGAGTTTCACTTCTTCTTGTCCTCTTTTCGCTAACGTGACGCAAGGCTTTGCGTGGCAATCGAAGGGCGGGTTTTTCCCCTGTGCGGTCGTGCCGCTTCGCATGGGGGAGCTGGACGGGCGTTCCTCTTCCTCTCTTCAGGGGAGGGCTGGGGATGTTTTCAGTCTCCTGTGGACGCGCGCGTACGCGCATATTATAAATGAGTGCGAAGTGAGGTGGGTTCGGGCAACTCGATGGGGGCGGCTGAGGGCAAAAACACGGCGTACCGTGACGCTCCATGCCTGCTTCCGCCCGGTTGCGGAAAGGCTATCCGGGTGGCCCGTGAAAAAGCAATGAGGCCGCGTCTCACGACGTGACCTCACTAAATTGATACTAGTTTCTAAGGTAAAAAGATTGTTTGTCAGAATAACTGGATGCAAAATACGTTAATTTTTCCAACGTGGCAAAACAATCCGGCATGTTTTATAACACATTTTAATAAAAGGCTTTCTTTTTTGTGCTTTTCGTGGCTTGGTACACATTAAAGTGCTACTTTTGTAACGTGTTAGTTCTCTTAAACAAGTAATCCATGGCAGAAGCAGTTATCAGAGAGAGGGACGAGGAAAAGAAAAGTTATAACTTCATCGAGCAAAAGGTGAGGAAGGACCTGGAGGAGGGAAAGAACGGGGGACGCATACAGACGCGCTTCCCGCCCGAGCCCAACGGCTATCTGCACATCGGGCACGCCAAGGCCATCGCCCTCGATTTCGGCATTGCGGAAAAGTACGGCGGCACGTGCAACCTGCGCTTCGACGACACCAATCCTGTCAAGGAGGACACAGAGTACATCGACAGTATCGAGAACGACATACGCTGGCTGGGTTTCCGGTGGAACCACATATATTACGCCAGCGACTATTTCCAGGAACTGTGGGACTTTGCCGTGTGGCTCATCCGCCAGGGACGCGCCTATGTGGACGAGCAGAGCGCCGAGGTCATCGCGCAGCAGAAGGGCACCACCACGCAGGCGGGCACCAACAGCCCTTACCGCGACCGTCCTGTGGAGGAGAGCCTGCGCCTATTTGAGCACATGAACAGCGGCCAGGCCACGCCAGGCACGATGGTGCTGCGCGCCAAGATAGACATGGCACACCCCAACATGCTCTTCCGCGACCCCCTGCTTTACCGGGTGATGAACATCCCTCATCTGCGCACGGGAAACAAATGGAACGCCTATCCGATGTACGACTTCACGCACGGGCAGTGCGACTACCTGGAAGGGGTGACCCACAGCCTGTGCACCCTCGAGTTTGTCGAGCACCGCCCCCTCTATGACCTGTTCGTCACCTGGATGAAGGAATACAAGGGAGACACCGGGGACATCGAGGACAACCGTCCCAGGCAGACCGAGTTCAACAAACTCAATCTCTCATATACCCTCATGAGCAAGCGCAACCTGCTGGCACTGGTCAAGGAAGGGCTGGTGCAGGGATGGGACGACCCGCGCATGCCCACCCTGTGCGGTTACCGGCGCAGGGGATATAGCCCCGAAAGCATACTGAAGTTCATCGACAAGATAGGCTACACCACCTATGACGCACTCAACGAGGTCGCGCTCATGGAGAGTGCCGTGCGTGAGGACTTGAACGCCCGCGCGATACGCGTGAGCGCCGTGCTTGACCCCGTGAAAGTGGTCATCACCAACTATCCAGAAGGGAAGACCGAGACGCTCACGGCCGTCAACAACCCCGAGAACGAGGCCGACGGCACCCACGAGGTGGCTTTCGGACGCGAAATATGGATAGAGCGGGACGACTTCATGGATGTGCCCGACAAGAAGTTCATGCGCATGGCGCCGGGCAAGGAGGTGCGGCTGAAGAACGCCTACATCGTGCAGTGTACAGGATGCAGGAAGGACAACGAGGGACGGGTGGCTGAGATATACTGCACCTACGACCCCGAAAGCAGGAGCGGCATGCCTGGCGCTGACCGCAGGATAAAGGGCAAGACACTGCACTGGGTGAGTTGCGCGCATGCCCTCAAGGCAGAGGTGCGCCTCTATGACCGCCTCTGGAAGGTCGAGAACCCGCGCGACGAGATGGCGGCCATACGTGAAGCCAGGCAGTGTGACGCCGTGGAAGCCATGAGGCAGATCATCAATCCCGACAGCCTGCATGTGCTCACGGGATGCTATGTGGAGGAGTATGCCGGAACAATGAAGCCACTGAGTTACCTGCAGTTCCAGCGCATAGGGTATTTCAATGTGGATACTGACAGCACTCCGCAGCACCTCGTCTTCAACAAGACGGTGGGGCTGAGGGATGCCTATTCCAAGGCAAACAAATAGGAGAGACTCCCATGAACGAGGAGGACGAGGAGTATTTCCGCAGTCCAGAGTTCCGTGAACTGCTGGGACGCTACGAGCATGCGGTGGCCAGGAGAGAGCCTGTGTACATGGAGGCAGATGAACTCACCGACATCGCCGAGTACTACATGGCCATGGAGCGCGGGCAGGATGCTGACCGCGTCATCGCGCTTGCGCAGGCTCTGCACCCCGGCAGCGTTGACCCGCAGGTGTTCCTGGCACGCAGGCAACTCTTTGCAGGCAACACCGGCGAGGCGTGGCGGATAAGCCGGGCCATACCTGACCAGGAGGACAGGGAGGTGAAGTTTCTCAATGCCGAGATACTCATCAAGGAGGGACGGTGCCGCGAGGCGACGGTCTATCTCCTGCATGAGTGGCGCGGACTGGACGATGAGCGCGACCTTTTCCTCTATGACTCGGCCGGTGTCTTCATGGATTACAACATGTGGGAATATGCCCTGATGTGGGTCGGCAGGCTGGAAAGGCTCTACCCGCAGTTCCCCAAGACAAGGCGCATGAAGGCAGAGTTGCTGGTGTGCCTTGGCCGCTACGAAGAGGCTATGCCGATGCTAGAAAGCATTCTTGACGATGACCCTTACAGCAAGGATGTGTGGAACATGCTGGCCGAGTCGCAGGGAGCCACAGAACAATATGCCGAGGCACTCAATTCGGCAGAGTTCGTGCTGGCCATCGAAAAGGACAATCTGCGGGCCATGGTCACCAAGGCCACCTGCCTCTTCCACATGAACCAGCAGCAGGAGGCGCACTCGATTTACCAGGCCTGCCTCAGGCGCGACCCGGATGACAACAATGTCCTTTACCTGGATGCCGTGTGCCTGGCGGCCCTGGAGCGTTATGGCGAGGCTCTCGCGTTGGTCGTGCGCGCCCTTTCCGCCTTCGGGACTGACCTTTCCCAGGCGGTGTATCTGCTGGTCGAGAAGGCTTATCTGCAGAGTAAGATGCACCATGCCGACGAGGCTTTGGAGACTGTCTCCTTGGCCGAAAAGGCGAGAGGGGAAGGTGTGGATGGCAGTGAGTATTGCATGCTCAGAGGGCAGATCCAGCTGGAGAATGGGCGTGAGGACGGGGCACTGAGGAGTTTCGGCGATGCTCTGCGCGCGAGTTCAGCCAAGCGCGACACGCTCATGGCAATAGGTATGGCATATGGGGACGCAGAATATTATGCTGACGCCATACAGGTGATGCTTACCGTGATGCGCCATTTCCCAGACTCCGGGGAGGGCATGTCGCCCATTCCTTATTTGGCTTACTATTATTATCGTGCACATGACCTGGAGTCCAGCCTGCAGTATTTGAGGCAGGCTGCGGAAACGGACAGGCAGAGTACCGAGCGTCTGTTCGGCAGCATTTATCCTGGCGTAACACCGGACGAATACTATGATTATGCTTTCCGTGATGTGTACGGGCACTTTCCCGGTGATGGGAAGTAGGTGCTGTTTCCAGTCGGTCGGGATGATTCTGCGGAAGGGGAGAACTGTTTTACCATGAAAAAGAACTAACTTTGCAGTATGAAGACGGATGCATGATGTCCGGCTCCATTGACCTGTTCTAAACTAAACATTTTCTCACATATGAGCATCAACTCTATCAGGCGTTTTGTGCCTGTTTTTCTTGTCTTTATTGCCCAGGTCGCACGGGCGCAGTTCAACACGGTCGGGGAGGATTACACGGCTCCCGACAGCTCGCTCATCACACACGCTACCGTGAAGGAGTTTCCCATGGAGGGTGAACCTCTCTTCCAAGTGACTGTCAATGGCCGTAAGGTTGGGCTCTACAACGACCGCAGCCATTGGGGCGGGCTGGTGCATTTTGGCAGTTTTGAATTTGCGAACGGAAAGGAAATCACTATCCGCATCACTTACGCGAAGCCGTTGGAGTCCTTCGAGGTGCTTCCCGGAAAGAAACTTGACCTGCTCTCGGTGAGCCGCAAGGGCAAGCGCACCGTGGAGATAAGGACGGCGCGGGCTGACCAGAACATAACCCTGCTGGTGAACGGCGAGCCCCGCAAGGACGCCCTGCACCTCTTCTGCAACAGCGTGGACGCGGCGGCTCCTAAGGTTCCGGACAGCAAGGGCTATCACCGCTACGAGCAGGAGAAGCTGCACTACTTCGGCCCCGGATTCTATGACCTGGAGAAAGTGCTTGGCGGCAAGGACATGCTTGTGCTTGAGGATGGCTGGAAAGTGTATGTGGCAGGCGGGGCGGTGCTCTATGGGCGCATTGGCCTCTGGGGCACGCACAAGGGCACGAAGGTCTGCGGAAGAGGCATGATATACAACGACACGCACAATCCGCGCGTGCTCTTCGAGGCCAACGAGTGTGAGGGGGCCGATGTGGAGGGCGTGCTCTTTCATGCCCATCGTCCGGGCGTATGGCAAGTGGTGGTCAACCATTGCAGGAATGTGGAGTTCAAGGGCGTGAAGATACTTTCCACACGGTATGCCTCCACGGACGGCCTGGATATCGTCAACAGCCAGCAGTGTGCCTTCCTCAACACCTTCATCCGCGCCAATGATGATGCCATAGCCATCAAGGGACTCGACAGCAGGGCACCGGCGGAGTGTCCTCCCACGCGCAACCTCACCTTCTGCGGCATGCAGCTCTGGAACGACTGCAACTGTGCCATGGGCATCGGGGCAGAGAACCACTGCAGCCTTTACGAGAACATACGTTTCATGAACAGCAGCATCCTCTTCAGTTATGACGACCCCGACTATCACGAGGCACTGGACGAGCGCGCGGCACTTGCCATCTGCTGTATTCACGGAACCTACTTCCGCAACATCTCCTATGAGAACATTGACGTGTATCACTGTGAGAGACTTATAGCGGCAGGCTTTCAGCCATCGTTCTGGTTCGGGTTCCTGCCCGGCGACCAGAGCACTCCCGGCGGCATGTCGAACATACGCTATGTAAACGTCCAGTCCTATAGCAACAGCGGCAGCAACATAGCCAACCAGATACACATCTATGGCTGGCAGCGGGAGGGTACGCCTTCCAAGAGTGTTGACGGTGTGCTGCTCGATCGTGTGTGCATAGAGGGGAAGCCTGTCACCTCGGCCTCCGACCCTCATCTCGTACTGGGGCCCAATGTGGTGAACATGACTTTCAAGTGAAAGTCCCCGCGCCTCTCGTGTCCCCACTATGCCACGGGGATACGTGACCGCTGTGGACAATGGGGATATTTACAATCAGGGCATGCGGGCGGAAGCCTGGCCCAGGCCCGTCCGCATGCCCGTTTCTTGTATGGCGCGTGCTTTCTCGGTGGCTTTATGAGCGGCTTGTCTGCAGTCCCGTGCGGCTCAAGGTCATTTCCACAAAGCGTGCCTTGGCGTTGGGGCGGTGCTCGGAGAGCACGCTCTTGATGCGTGCGGCGGCCTCGGGGTCCTTGGCCATCATGTACAGGTAGCCTCCTCCGCCCGCTCCGGGAAGTTTGTAGCCTGTGCACAGGTCGTCAACGAGTTGTGTGATGGAACTTATGGCTGGGGGGTTGGTGCCGCTGTCCAGCAACTGGTTCTGCTGCCAGGTACGGCGTACCAGTCTGCCCACCTGGTCATAGTCGCACCGCTGGAATGCCTCATACACATCCATGGCATGCTCTTTCATCTCGGCCAAGAGTTCCATGTGACGTGTCTCAAGCAGGAACATCGAGCGCACGATTTCAGCCAGGATTTTCTTCGCCGTGCGTGTGACGCCTGTGTAGTAGAGCAGGTGGCAGCCGCTGTATTGTGGGTCGGTGTAGAGCGTTTCGTTCAGCCACCGCACTTCGGGTATTTGCGTGAGACCGCTCCCTGTCACCAGCAGTTTCACTCCGGGCAGCACCCCGCCATACTGGTCTTGCCATCCCCCGCCGGTGGTGAGCAGTTGCTCAAGCACCAGCGTGCGGTTGGAAATCTCGCACTTGTCCCAGTTAAGGCCGCAGAAGTCGCTCAGTGCGCCCAACACGGTGGCAGACAGGATGCTGCTTGTGCCCAGTCCGCTTCCGGCGGGTATGGCGCTCAGGATTGTAAGTTCAATGCCGCAACCGAAGTCCTGCAATTGCTCCTTAAGTGAAGCAAAACGGGCCTTGCAGTACTCTGGAAGGAATCCTGCCAGGGAAAGTGCGGCCTTGGGGATGGAGAAGGGAGAGCCCACCAGCGCGCAGTGCCGCAGTTGGTCGTAAGTCCCGATGTGCTCCTCGGCTCCCAGGTCTATGCTGCGCAGCGTAATCTCCCACTTGGTGGATGGCTTCACATAGACCTGCAGGGGCGGTTGCCCGTTCAGTTCGATGGCCAGGTTGACCACGTTGCCCCCGTTCACCAGGCAGTAGGGAGGCGTGTCGGTCCATCCTCCGGCCAGGTCGATGCGCACGGGACTTCGTCCCCACACGATCTGGTCGGCCAGCACGTTCATGCGTGGCATCTGCTTGTCTTTCTTCGCCTGGCTCACCAGTCCTTCCCTCAGCAGGGCGAACGCGGCCTGTTCATGCCTGGTCTCCTGCTGTCCCAGCAGCGTGAGTGTGCGGTGCCGGAACATTTGGTCGCCGGCGCGTGTCAGCAAGGGGGTATCCTCGTCCGGTTCATCGGGCAAGGGCAGATGGTGCTTGGCAAACTCGTGCGCCATATTGTCCAGGTTGGTCTGGTAGAACACGCTGTGGTGGTAGTTGGCGGCCAGTTCCATGAGGTTGTGGCTGCGGAACTGCTCGCGCTGTGCCTGCAGCCGGCACAGGTTGGCTTGGTCGGACAGGTAGTTGGCACACACCTTGTGCGACTTGCGCCACAGTTCCCGTCCCTCCTTGTCCCCGGCGCTGTCCACCATCCACCGCAGCATGCGCTCCAGGGCACTCAAGTCCTGGCTTACAGGGAAGATGCGGGCGGCCTGCAGGTCGGCCGGTGGCTGTATCTCCTCCAGGCCAAGTCCCCTTTGCGATGCCCATTCAGCCACGCTCATGCCCAGGTAAGTTGTCCCGGGAAGTGTTATGTCCCCACGGAAGGCATCGTTCATCCCATAGGGCCGCAGCGCATAGGCGTTGGGCAGGGGAGAGTCAATGGGCACCATGTCCACGCACACACCTTGTGGCAGGTCAATGTGCCAGTCATTCTCAGGCACGCCTGTGATGATGTTGCTTCCATGCAGGTTCCATTGTTCTCCCACGCATGAGTTCTCGATCCAGGTGTTGCGATTGTGCTCGGTGAGAGCAGTCATGCACCTGGCGTTCTGTATGAATATGGAGGGGTGTGGCTTGACACCCAGGTGCATGATGAGCCGCTGGTCATACACCAGGTTCTGTATGCTCAAGGTACTGCTTATCATCTCACGGCTGGTGCCGTAATGGTAGAACTCGCCGTCCTGCAGCGGCAGGATGGCGGTTGTGAGTCCGTCAAGCAGGCTGTCGGGGCGGGATGGGTGCTCGCCCAGGGCGCATCCGAAGTCGCTGTAGAGGTCGTAGGAGCAGATGGAGCCTCCGGCTGTGCGGCACTTCTTGTCAAGGAGGCTCACGGCACGGTCGCTGAGCAGCCATATACCGACATCCATCAGAAAGAGGTGTGAGCGTGACAGTGTGCCCAGCCGCTCCACGCTGGGTTTCTGCAGCATGAAGTCCAGACTCCCCGGAGTGTCACGCCTGGACAGGAACACACCATGGTTCCGGGCGAGCGAGGGGTCGGCCCACAGCCCGTAGCACACCACGTCGGCCTGTGGGATGGGTTGCAGTTTGCCGGCCCTTATATACACGTCCCCGCTGGCTATGAGCGTGTTCAGCCCCACGGGCGCGGCCTGCATGATGCGCTCATGCAGGGGCAGTTGCAGTTGCAGGAGGTTTTGTGAGATGCGCTGTCCGCGGCTCCATCTGAAGACGGGGATGGGCGTGAGGATTTTCCCGCTGGGCGCGTATGACGGCAGGCGCCTGCTCTGGCCGCCCGCGTGCAGCAGGATCCGTTTCTCTCTGGGGAGCCATTCTTCCAGTGTGGCATTGTGGTCTTCGGCCTGCCTGCATGCCTCCAGCAGCCAGGCGGTGCCGCCTCCACTGCCCAGTTTCTGCCCGGTGGGGTCACTGGTGCAGAAGAACTCTTCGTGTGACACTCCCTCGATTTCGTGGAAGCGGCTGGCCAGGTTTTGGGGGAGTGAAAGCAGTTTCTTTGTCATGTGTCGTGCGCCAGTCTTGGCCGTTGGGAAGCGCGGCCCGCTGCTTCCGTGTGGCAGGGTGCGGGCTACGGCCTCCTGTTGCGTCTTGGGTGTTTTCGTCTCAGTGTCAGTCCTATGCCTTGGGCTCCTCCTTGTGGTTGATGCAGATGCCCTTGCGGTACCACTCATACAAGCGGTGTATGCCCTCGTCTATCTCGATGGTATGGTGCCATCCCAGGCGGTGCAGTTTGCTCACATCGGTGAGCTTGAGCATAGTGCCGTCGGGCTTGGTGCTGTCCCAGCGCAGGTCGCCCTGGAATCCTGTCTCGTTTGCAATCTTCTCGGCGCACTCGCGTATGCTGATCTGCTTGCCTGTGCCGATATTGATGTGGCAGTTGCGTATCTCGCGTATTCCGTCGCGGTTGACCTTCATGGGGGTGTTCTCGGCCACATCCCTGAAGTCCACATGCAGCAGGCAGTGTACGCTGGCGTCGGCCATCTCCTCGCTCCAGAGGAACTCTCTCATGGGCGATCCCGTGCCCCACAGGGTCACGCTTCCCTTCTCGATACCATAGGAGGCCAGCACCATGAGTATGTCCCTGTCGCCCGACGTGGCATCCACGCGCAGGCGTGTGCCTTTCATGGTCACCGGGCGCAGGCCGATGTCCTTGCGCACCGCGTCCCAGTCATCCTCGTCCAGGCACTTGGCCAGGTATATCTTGCGGATCATCGCGGGCAGCACGTGGCTGTTCTCCAGGTGGAAGTTGTCGTTGGGCCCATACAGGTTGGTGGGCATCACGGCGATGTAGTTGGTGCCGTACTGGAGGTTGAATGACTCGCACATCTTCAGTCCGGCTATTTTGGCGATGGCGTAGGGCTCGTTGGTGTACTCCAGTGTGCCGGTCAGCAGGCAGTCCTCGGGCATGGGCTGGGGAGCCTCGCCGGGATAGATGCATGTGCTGCCCAGGAAGAGCAGCTTCTCCACGCCGTGCTTCCAGCTCTCGCCAATCACGTTCTGCTGTATCTGCAGGTTCTGGTAGATGAAGTCCGCGCGGTACTTCAGATTGGCCATGATGCCTCCCACGTGTGCGGCGGCCAGCACCACGGCCTGTGGCCGCTCCTGGTCGAAGAAGTCCCTCACGGCCACGGGATCCAGCAAGTCCAGTTCGTGGTGGCTGCGTCCTGTCAGGTTGTCATAGCCCCTCTGTCTCAGGTTGTTCCAGATGGCAGAGCCCACCAGTCCGTGGTGTCCTGCCACAAATATCTTGGTGTTCTTGTCCAGCATAGTGTGTCCCTCCGTGCTATTTGACCACTCCCTTCTCCAGGTATTCGGCCAGGTTCACGCGCATCACCTGTGCCACATGGTCGGCGGCCACCTGTTCCATGTCGTGCTTGACCATGATGGCCACCAGTTGCTCAAAGGATGTCTTCTGCATGGGGTCCCATCCCAGTTTCTCCTTGGCCTTGGTGGGGTCTCCCCACAGGTTCACCACGTCGGTGGGACGGTAGAAGTCCTCGCTCACCTCCACCAGCACGCGGCCTGTGGCCTTGTCTATCCCCTTCTCGTCCAAGCCCTTTCCCCGGAACTCCAGTTCGATGCCGGCATGCTTGAAGGCGTAGTGGCAGAACTCCCTCACACTGTGCTGCACTCCTGTGGCTATCACGAAATCCTCGGGTTTCTCCTGCTGCAGGATGAGCCACATGCATTCCACATAGTCCTTGGCGTAGCCCCAGTCGCGCAGCGAGGAGAGGTTTCCCAGGTACAGCTTGTCCTGCTTTCCCTGCGCGATGCGCGCGGCGGCCAGGGTGATCTTGCGTGTCACGAAGGTCTCGCCGCGCCGCTCGCTCTCGTGGTTGAACAGGATGCCCGAGCAGCAGAACATGCCATAGGCGTCGCGGTATTCCTTTACTATCCAGTAGCCGTAGAGTTTGGCCACGGCATAGGGGCTGTAGGGGTGGAACGGCGTGTCCTCGTTCTGCGGCACCTCCTCCACCTTCCCGTAGAGCTCGCTGGTGGATGCCTGGTAGATGCGGCATGTGTCCTCCAGGTGGTTGGTGCGCACGGCCTCCAGGACGCGCAGCACTCCCACGGCATCCACATCGGCTGTGAACTCTGGGGTGTCGAAACTCACCTGCACATGGCTCTGCGCGGCCAGGTTGTATATCTCGGTTGGCTTCACCTTGCCCACCAGTTTCACGAGCGACATCGAGTCGCTCATGTCGGCATAGTGGAGGTGGAAGTGTGGCTTGCCTTCGAGGTGCGCGATGCGCTGTCGGTAGTCAACCGACGAGCGGCGTATGATGCCGTGTACCTCGTAGCCCTTCTCCAGGAGGAACTCGCTCAGGTAGGAGCCGTCCTGTCCCGTCACCCCTGTGATGAGTGCGATGTTTTTCTTTTCCAAGTCGTATGCTGAATGTGTGTGTTCTGATGTTGTCCCCTGTCCTTTGCCTCACTCGTTGCAGAACTCCCGTATGCGCTGTTCCTCGCTCAGTTTGCACACCAGCAGGTTGCCGTCGCGCTCGGCCACGATGTAGCCCTCCAGCCCCTGGATGACCACCTTCTTCTCCTGGGGTGTGTGCACGATGCAGTCCGAGGTCTCGTGCAGGTGCACCGACGGTCCCACGCAGGCGTTTCCGTGGGCGTCGCGCTGGCTGTTGAGCAGGAGCGAACCCCAGGTGCCCAGGTCGCTCCAGCCGAACTGGGCCGGGCACACGAATATCTCCTCGGCCTTCTCCAGTATGGCGTAGTCCACCGAGATGCTCTCGCAGCGGGGGAAAGCCTTGTCGATGGCCTCCTGTTCCCGCGCTGTCCCGTACACGGGCAGCAGTTCCTCGAATATCTGCGATATGGCAGGCTGATAGACGCGGAAGGCGTTGACGATGGTGCTCACGTTCCAGATGAAGATGCCGGAGTTCCAGTAGAAGTTGCCCTGGCTGATGTATTTCCGCGCCGTGTCCAGGTCGGGTTTCTCACGGAAGGAGTCCACGCGGAACATCTCGCGGTTGCGTGCCGAGGGCACCGAGAGGTCGGCCTGGATGTAGCCGTAGCCCGTCTCGGGACGTGTGGGCTTCATGCCCAGGGTCACTATGGCATCGGTCTCTGACACGAAACGCAGGCTTGATCCGATGACCCTGCGGAACTCCACGGGGTCGGTCACCAGGTGGTCACTGGGTGACACCACGATGTTGGCCCTGGGGTTCCTGGCCTTGATGTGCCAGCACACATAGGCGATGCAGGGGGCCGTGTTCCTGCGGCATGGCTCGCAAAGAATGTTCTCCTGGGGTATCTCGGGCAGTTGGGCTTTGACCAGGGGGGCGTAGTCCTTGCTTGTGGCCACCCACACGTTGGACGGGCCCACCACTCCCTCGAATCGGTCAAAGGTGAGCTGCAGCAGCGTTCTGCCGCATCCCAGGACATCAACAAACTGCTTAGGCGTGTCGCTCGTGCTCAGCGGCCAAAAGCGGCTTCCCACTCCGCCCGCCATGATAACCAGGTGATTATTATGATCCATGCTGATAGATTTATGTCGTTTGCCGTTTTTTACATGTTACAGAACCTGCAAGCGGGCAAGTGGAGCTCATGCTTCTTGGACGCCTGGATTGCTCGTCTGCGCAATGGTGATGCGTGAGCGTGCCCCCGCCCAACCGGATGGTGAAACATGCCTACAGCATCTCATATGCAAAAGTATGCAAAAAAAGTCAAAATCCCTCCACAATCCTTTGACTTTTCTATACAAGGTGAAGAAATCTTTCCAACTTCCTCCCAAGTGGAAGCCTCCTCACCGCTTGGGGGAAGTCCCCTCCATGCCACCCCCAAGGGGGAGGGGAGTGGCATATGCCTCATTACTGGCTCTCACAGAGGGGCGTATGGAAAGAGTGGCGATTGCAGTGCGCTGCGTTGGCGATTGCAGTGCGCTGCGTTGGCGATTGCAGTGCGCTGCATTGGCGATTGCAGTGCGCTGCGTTGGCGATTGCGGCGCGCTGCGTTGGCGATTGCGGCGCGTTGCGTTTGGGAGGGATTGGGGATGGCCATAGGGAAACAACGAAATACGCGGAACAGGCGGTCGCCCTCCCCCGCATGGGAAGGCAGTCCGCAAGTTCCGCGTGTATGGGTATCTATAAGTCCCCTTTCCCCTTTGGGGAGGCCGGGAGGGGGATTCCCGCAAGGGCGGGAGGGGCTTTCACCGCCACTTCCTCAAAGTCTGATGCTGAACGCTACCCCGTTCCAGCGTGGCACCTTGGCCTGCAGTGGGGTTGTGGCCATGAAGTCAACCTGCGTGGTGTCTCCGCTGAGCAATTCCTGGGCGCGCGCGTTGGCCTGTCCCTTCATCCCCAGGAAATCAAAGAGTTCCCGGGGAAGACTGAGTGTCACCTGTGCTTCCTGGTCATCAAAGTTGGCGATGACCACCACCACCTCGTGCCCCAGGGAGCGCACGAAGGCATATTGGCGGTGCAGGTGGGGGTTGGCGTACATGAGGTCGTAGAAGCGCCCCGAGCGTAGCGCAGGCATCGTCTCGCGCAAGGTCAGCACGCGCTTGTAGAATGCCCTCAGCCGCTGCTCATCGCCCGTAAGCAAGCCGCAGTCGTATTTCCCGCCGTTTCTCCAGCGCCGTATGGTGTCCAGCGTCCAGTAGTCGTAGATGGTGGTGCGTCCGTCGCGTCCGCTGTAGCCCTCGGCGTCCATGCCCTTCTCGCCCAGTTCCTGGCCGAAGTAAATCATCATGGGGCTGGCGTCCATCATCGCGATTACCAGCAGGGGCGCCCGTCCACGGCGCGGGTCGGAAGCAAAGAAGTCGCTTGCCACGCGCTGCTCGTCGTGGTTCTCCAGGAAGCGCAGCATGTGTGCCCTGATGTCATCGACTTGCTGCCAGCATCCTGTGAGCCGTTGGGCCGAGGTCTCATGGCGGGTCACAGCGCGCAGGGTGTCGTAGAGCCCGACCTTGTCGTACAGGTAGTCGAAGCCCCCATGGTGCACATACTCGCGGTACAGGGCAGGATTATAGACTTCGGCGATAAACAGCAAGTCGGGGTAGAGCCCCTTCACCCTGGCGATGGCCCACTGCCAGAACTCCACAGGTACCATCTCGGCCATGTCGCACCGGAACGCGTCCACGCCCTTGGATGCCCAGAAGAGCAGGATGGCCAGCATCTTGTCCCATGTGGGCGGGCGGGGTGTGAAGTGGCGCCGGAAGCCGTTCTGGTAGTCGACGCCGTAGTTGAGTTTCACGGTCTCGTACCAGTCGTTGCCCGAGGGCCATGCGCTGAAACAGTCGTTGCCCGTAGCCCGTGCCGGAAATTCGGAATAGCGCGCGCGTCCTCCCGTGATGTTCTCCAGGTGGAGCGGCTCGCCCGGCAGGTAATAGAAGTTGTTGCGCGGCGAGAAGGCCACGGTGCGGTCGTCCCCCTCTCCCAGGTCTTCCGTCCCCTTGGGGCAGGAGTCGGAGTGATACTGGCGCGCCACGTGGTTGGGCACGAAGTCCATGATGAAGCCCAGTCCCGCCTGGTGGGTGCGGCGCACCAGGCTTTCCATCTCGCGCATGCGTTGCGGGACGCGGGTGGCCAGGTCGGGGTCTATGTCGTAATAGTCCTTGATGGCGTAGGGGCTTCCCGCCTTTCCCTTTACCACATCGGGGCAGTCGGCGGCGATGCCGTATGCCGAGTAGTCGGTCTGTGTGGCATGCTCTATCAGTCCGGTAAACCAAACATGGGTGGCCCCCATGCCGCGTATCTCGTCCAGCACCTTGCCGCTGAAGTCCGCCAGCGTCCCGCACCCGTTCTGTTCGCGGGTGCCGCCGGGGACACGGCAAGTGAGGTCGTTACCGAAGAGGCGGGGCAGTACCTGGTATATGGTCATGCCTCAGATGCCCTTGACGGTGACAGCGTCATTGCCCTTGGCAATCTTGGCGATCATGCCCTGCAGAGCCTTTCCGGGGCCGCACTCGGTGAAGTCGGTGGCACCGGCTTCAATCATGTTGTTCACCTCCTGTGTCCACCGCACGCTGGCTGTGAGCTGTGCCATGAGGTTCTTCTTGATTTCATCGGCGTCGGTGTGCGCCTTGGCATCCACGTTCTGATAGATGGGGCAGCGTGGGGCGCGGAACTCCACCTGCCCGATGGCCTGCTGGAGTTCTTCGGCCGCTGGCTGCATGAGTGGGCTGTGGAAGGCACCGCCCACGGGCAACAACAGCGCGCGCTTGGCGCCTGCGGCCTTGAGTTTATCGCATGCGGCCTGCACGGCCTCCACGTTCCCGCTGATAACCAGTTGTCCGGGGCAGTTATAGTTGGCGGGCACCACCACGCCCTTTCCCTCGCCCGACACCTCGGCACAGGTGGCCTCGATGGTTTCATCGGGCAGGGCGATGATGGCCGCCATGGTGCCGGGTGTCACCTCGCAGGCCTTCTGCATGGCCAGCGCGCGGGCATGGACCAGACGCAGGCCATCCTCGAAGTCCAGTGCCCCGGCAGCCACCAGTGCGCTGAACTCGCCCAGTGAGTGGCCGCCCACCATGTCGGGCTGGAACTCGTCGCCCATGCATATGGCGCTGATGACGCTGTGCAGGAACACGGCAGGCTGCGTCACGCGGGTCTGCTTCAGCTCGTCGGCGGTTCCCTCGAACATGATGTCGGTGATGCGGAAGCCCAATATCTCGTTTGCCTTCTCAAAGAGCCGCTTGGCTGTCTCGTTGCTCTCATACAGATTCTTGCCCATTCCTGTGAACTGGGCACCCTGTCCGGGGAATACAAATGCTTTCATTTACCTTAGTGTCTTTATATGTTTGTCTGTTTCAGGCTGCAAAGGTACGCACTTTTCACCTAACGGAGAAGCGTGTGGGGGAAAATACCCTTCCACCTGCCCGAAGCCCTGCGGCGGCCTGTGTGCGGGCCACCGCAGGGCTTCGGCACACCGCCGGGGGCATGCGCGCCGCTGGGGCTCATTTGCAGTTGCGCTCCTCCAGCCCGTAATGCTTCTTGCGGTCGAGCCGGAGCAAGGCCATCGACAGCAGGATGGAAGCCAGCCCGAAGAACGCGAAGATGGTCATGGTCTCGGTGTAGTCGGTCACTCCATCCGCGCCCGTGTTCATCTGGTTGACACGTCCTATGCCCATGGGGATGAGGCTCAGGCCGATGTTCTGGATGAAAAAGATGATGGCAAAGGCACTTCCCAACTGCTTCATGGGGATAATCTTGGGCACCGAGGGCCACATGGCGCTGGGCACCAGCGAGAAGGCGACACCCAGGAGCACCATGCACGCGATGGCCATCCACCACTCATCGAGCATGGGCAGGGCAAAGAGCGCATGCACCAGGGTGAGCAACAGGCTGCCCAGCAACATCAGTATCACACCATGTCCCTTGCGGTCATAGATGCCGCCAAACACGGGGGTGAGGATGATGGTGCCGAAGGGGAGCATCCCGGGGATGCTTCCTGCCCATTCGGCGGGAACGCTGTACTTGTCTATCATCAGCTTGGTGGCAAACTTCAGGAACGGGAACACACCGCCGTAGAACATGAGGCAGAGCAGGCATATGACCCAGAAGCCGGGGTTGGAGAAGATGGCTCCCAGGTCGCTCAGGTGGAACTGCTCGTCCTCGTTGCTGCTGCCCGGTGCGCCGGCCTCGTTGCTCTCCCTGATGCTCTCGTCCAGCTTCCTGTCCATCACGCAATAGTACAGGAAGGCAAGGAGAGCTACACAGAGCAGCACGCAGCCCAGGGCTATGCTGGCAGAGACACTGCCCCAGCGCTGGGCTATGGGCAGGGAGAAGAAGAGGGCTGCCGCCGTGCCAAAGCGCGCGGTGGCAACCTGCAGTCCCATGGCAAGTGCCAGCTCGTGGCCGGTAAACCACTTGGTGATGACCTTGCTCACGGTAATGCCCGCCGTTTCGGCTCCCACACCGAAGATCCCGAAGCCCAGGGCGGCCAGCAGGTTGCTCATGTGCGGATTGTCGATCTGCACGATGAACAGGTCCATGTGGAAGCCTTCGACCACGGCATCCACGTCCACCCGGCTCACGGCATACCACTTGATGACGGCGCCCACGAGCATCAGGATGCAACTGAGCATGCCGGTGAAGCGGATGCCCATGCGGTCAAGGATGATACCGCCAAAGAAGAGCATGAGCAGGAACACGTTGATGAGCCCGTAGGATCCCGAGAAGAAGCCGTACTCGTTGGCGTTCCAGCCAAGGCTGTCATTGAGTATGGCCTCCAGCGGGGACATCACGTCGGTAAAGAAATAAGCGAACATCATGGTCGCGCTTACTATGACGAGTGCCAGCCAGCGGGCTGCCGCGCTGTCACTGAGTCTTGCTCTCACAGTTTTTTCCATTGGTCTACCTCCTTATTTTGATGAGTGTATGTTCTGAATAAAGCCCGTTACGTTCCGCCCGCGCTGGTTTCCATTTCCTTGCCGGAGGCTGGAGCACAGCAGGACGCAAGCCAGTTGGGGCGTGGGAATAGGGCTGCCGTCAGGGACGGAAGATGATGGCGAAACGAGAAGGAACACGCGCCTTGTTGGTTGTGCCATTTGGTCTTGGAAGCCCGCTCGGGTTGCCTGGCGGGTTCCGGGGCTGTGGCATCCTGTGGCGGGCAGGTTGTCGTGGCTCTCGTCTTCCTCCCGCCATTCATTGGCCCCAGGCGCGTGGCGCGCGGGCTGTCAGGGTTTCCCTGCAGGTCATGGGGCGGGAACTCTGGCGCGGTTTTGTCCCTTCCCCTTTCACCTCTTCAGCCAGCGGTCAAGCCAGCGGAAATAAGTGCGTTGCCACAGGATGCCATTCTGGGGTTTGAGCACCCAGTGGTTTTCGTCGGGATAGAGCAGCAGTTCGGCGGGAATGCCGTGCATGCGCGCCGCGCTGAAGGCACTCTGTCCCTGGCTGTGCAGGATTCGGTAGTCCTTCTCGCCGTGGATGCACAGGATGGGGGTGTCCCACTTGTCGACATACAGGTGCGGGCTCTCGGTGTAGGCCTTCGCGTTGGGGTCGCGGTCGGGGGAACCTCCCAGGTCCCAGTTGGGGAACCACATTTCCTCGGTCTCGTAATACTGCTGTGTGGTGTTGAATATTCCATCGTGGGCGATGAAGGCCTTGAAGCGCTTGTTGTGGTGACCGGCCAGCCAATAGACGCTGTATCCGCCGAAGCTTGCGCCCACACAGCCCAGCCGCTCCTTGTCCACGTACGGCTCCTTGCACAGGTCGTCAATGGCCGACAGATAGTCCCGCATGCACTGCCCGCTGTAGTCACCGCTTATCTGCTCCAGCCATTCCATGCCGAAACCAGGCAGGCCGCGGCGGTTGGGGGCGATGATGATATAGCCATTGGCCGCCATTATCTGGAAGTTCCACCGGTAACTCCAGAACTGGCTGACGGGGCTTTGCGGCCCTCCTTCGCAGAAGAGCAGGGTGGGGTACTTCTTTTCGGGGTCGAAGTGGGGGGGATAGATGACCCAGCACAACTCCTTCTTTCCGTCGGTAGTGCTTACCCACCGTTCCTTCACATCACCCATTGTGAGTGTGGAGAGTATCTCGCGGTTCTCGTAGGTTATCTGCTTGGCTATGATTCCCTTGCGCTTGACAGGGGTGAGCAGGTACAGGTCATCGGGAGCCGAGATGCTGTGGCGGTTGGCCAGCAGTTGCCTGGTGCCTGGCACGGGCACTGCTGTGCCGTAGTCGAAGTCACCGCTGGTGAGGACTTCCACCTTGCCGTTCAGGTTGGTCTGGTACACCATTGTCCGTGCTTGCCACACTCCGGTGAAGTAGAGCGTCCTGCTGTCTTCGCCCCATGAGAAGGCATCCACTCCGCTCTGGAACTTCTCGGTGACGTAAGTCTTCCTTCCGCTGCTCAAGTCCAGCACGCACAGGCGTGTGCGGTCGCTTTCGTATCCATCGCGCTCCATGCTCTTCCACGCCAGCAGTTTGCCATTGGGGCTGAACTGCGGGTCCTGGTCATATCCGGCGTTGATGTCCCCTGGAGTCTGGTTCTTGGCCTGCCTCTCCAGGCTCCTCAGGGCATCGGCCTCGGGCTCGGTGTATCCCTCGGGCTTGCATACATTGGTGGTCTTTCCAGTGGATACATTATATATGTAAATGTCTGTGTCGGTGCTGGTGGCATAGGCCACTCCTGTCTTCTTGCGGCTGGTGTAGGCAACCAGTTTGCCGTCGGGACTCCAGCAGAACTGCTCCGGGCCTCCGAATGGCAGTACCGGGCACTCGTAAGGCTCCCCTTCCAGCAGGTCTTTCATCCCGCTGAGCCCTCCCTCGCCCACCCGGGCCAGGAAGATGTGGGGGATGGTGCGCACATACCGGTCCCAGTGCCGGTAGTTCATGTCGGTGATGACCAGCCCCATGGCAAGCGGGAGATCCTTCTCCTGTGGCCGGATGCTGGCCGTGCTCTCCACCTGTCGGATGACAATCACTTGGCTGCCATCGGGCGAGAACTTGAATCCCTCGATGTCCCCCTCTTGGCTCAGTTGCTTCCTGCCCGTGCCGTCGCACTTCATTGTCCACAGGTTTCCACCGTGCAGGAAGGCGATGCGTTCGCCGCCCGCGATGAATGCCGGCTCCACCTCGCTCTCATCGCCTTTGGTCAGCCGGGCACGCCCAGTACCGTCGGTGTTGATGAGGCAGATGGCCGTGCGGTTCTTGTTGGCCTGGATGTCGGGCGTGGTGAGCGTGTAGGCCACACGGTCGCCCTTGGGTGATATGGTGAAGCTCCCCAGGCGGTGCATGCTCCACAGTTTTTCTGGCGTCATCAGGTCGTTGGCTGACATACTGTGTGAAACGGACAGGACAGCCCCCGTGAGGGCTGCCGCCATGATGGTTCTTGTCTTCATGATGGTCTGTGGGTTACTTCTTTGTGCGCCGTGCCTGCTCCTCCTGCATCTTTTGCAGGGCTTCCAGGCGCGCGGCCATGCCCGACATCTTCTTCGGGTCATTCTTGTGCTGCTGTTTGTAAGCCTCCAGTTTAGCCAGCAGTTTGCTGTCGTCGGTGGTTTTGCGCAGATACCACATGATGAGCACGCTGGTCAGCCCCGAGAGGAAGTAATAATAGCAGAGTCCGCTGCTGTAGTTGTTGAACATGAAGAAGAACACCACTGGCATGACGAGCATCATGTACTGCATGGTCTTCATCTGTGCGGCTTGCTCTCCGCTCATCTGGTCTTTCTGCTGGCGCATGCTTATCCAGGTGTTGATGATGCTGGTGACGCAGAACAGCAGGCAGAATATGCTCAAGTGGTCACCGATGAGCCACACGTCCTTGTTCCAGCGCAGCACATCGTCGTAGGCGCTGAGGTCGTCGGCCCACAGGAAACTCTCTCCGCGCAGTTCGATGGCGTTTGGCACGAAGTTGAAGAGAGCCACCCAGATGGGCATCTGTATGAGCATGGGCAGGCATCCACCCATGGGGCTCACCCCGTACTGGCTGTATATCTGCATCATCTCCTGCTGCTTCTTCATCGCGTCATCGGGATTGGGGTATTTGGCGGAGAGCGCGTCAATCTGTGGTTTGAGCACCCGCATCTTGGCACTGCTTATGTAGCTCTTGCGCGTGGTGGGATATACCAGAGCCTTCACAATCACGGTGAGCAGCAGCAGAACCACGCCCATGGGCAGGCCAAAGGAGGTGAGCCAGTCAAAGAGATTGAGGATAAACCAGCGGTTGATCCACTTCAGGATGGGCCAGCCCAGGTTTACCAGGTCCTCCAGTTCCAGGTCTTCCTTCCCGGATGACAGCTTGTCATGGTGCTGCAGGGTGTGGTACCTGTTAGGGCCAAGGTACATCTGCAGGCGGGTGGGCTCCTTGCCTGTGGGGTCAAGGAAGGTCTCGGCCTTTGCCTCGTAGGTCTTCAGGTACCCGTTCTTCTTGTCCTCGTCGGGTGTGCTCTTGAGGTCTGCCCCCGTGAAGTCCTGCTGGGCAATGAGCACAGCGCTGAAGAATTGGTTTTTGAATGCAATCCAGTCCAGGGGCTCTTCGGGCTTCTTCTCGTCCTCGCTTGTCTCGCTCAGACTCTTTGTCCCCTTCCCCTTGCGTTTGTAGGTGAGGCTGCTGTAATGGTTTTCAAAGTCATACCCCTTCTCCTGCTGCATGAGATGGTCAGTCCATCTTACCGAGAATGCGTTCTGGTTCGGGGCAAAGAATCCTTCCATTCCGCTGGCCTTGACCTCCATGTCCAACATGTAACTTTCGGGGTGCAGCCTGTAGCTGATGGCCAGCCGCTTGCCGTCCTGCTCCAGTGACATGTCCACGGTGCTGTCGGTCAGTGCGCTGGGGGTGAAGCAGTAGTCGTCGGTGTTGATGTTCTCGCCCTTTCCTGCCAGCGAGAATACCATCTGCGCAGTCTCTGGGGTGAGTATCTCCACGTCGCCGTTGCGCCTGCGGCTCTTGTAGCCCAGGATTTCGGCGCGCCGCACCATTCCTCCCCTGGTAGAGAGAGTCAGCCTCACCTTGCTGTTCTTCAGGACGATGTCCTTTCCCTCTCCTCCTTTCTGGGAGAAGAAGAGGGCTGTGCTGTCCTTGGCTTGCGCGCTGGCCTGCTGTTCGGCCTGCCGGCGGGCAGCCTGCGCTTGTGCCTCCACTTGTTTCTGCTGTACTTCGGCTATGCTGTCCTGGCGTGCCATCATGGCCAGTTCCTCCTGCGACGGCCTGCTGAACCAGTTGAAGCCAATCAGCACGAGGGCAATCAGCACGAAGCCTGTAATTGTGTTCTTGTCCATTACCTTGTTGGGCTTGTTATTGTTTCTTGTTGTCAATGCATGCCTTCACGAAACTCATGAAGAGGGGATGCGGCTTGAGTACGGTGCTGCTGTATTCGGGATGGAACTGTGTGCCGATATACCACTTCAGGGTGGGTACCTCCACTATCTCCACCAGGTTGCTGTCGGGGTTGATGCCCACGCACTGCATACCCTTGGCCTCGTACTCCTTGATGTAGTCGTTGTTGAACTCATAGCGGTGGCGGTGGCGTTCCTTCACGCAGTCCTGGTGGTTGTATGCCTCCCAGGTACGGCTGCCCTTTCTGAGCTGGCAGTCGTAGGCTCCCAGACGCATGGTCCCGCCCATGTTGGTGATGTTCTTCTGCTCTTCCATGATGTCAATCACATTGTGGGGGGTCTTGATGTCCATCTCGCGGCTGTTGGCGTCGGGGTAGCCAAGCACATCGCGCGCGAACTCTATCACCATCATCTGCATGCCCAGGCATATGCCAAAGGTGGGTATGTCGTGCTCGCGCGTGTATTTGGCGGCTGTGATCTTTCCCTCAATGCCTCGCTGGCCGAATCCGGGGCAGATGACGATGCCGTCCATGCCCGCGAGCTTCTCGCCCACGTTGTCGGGTGTGATGTGCTCGCTGTTGATGAAGTGCGTCTCCACCTTGTGCTCGTTGTAGGTGCCGGCATGGGCGAGGCTCTCCAGTATGCTCTTGTAGGCGTCCTGCAGGTCGTATTTGCCCACCAGGCCGATGTTGACCACCTCGGTGGCCTTGCGCATGAGCTCCAGGAAACTGCGCCACGGGCCCAGTTGGGGCTTTTCGCCCACTGGGATGTCCAGCTTGCGCAGGATGGCGGCATCGAGTCCCTGGTCTTGCATGGCCACGGGCACTTCGTAGATGCTGGGCATGTCCTCGCTCTGTATCACGCACTCCAGCTCTACGTTGCAGAAGTGTGCCACTTTCTTGCGCATGTCGTCACTCAGGTGGTGCTCGGTGCGCAGCACCAGTATGTCGGGCTGTATGCCCTGGCTCTGCAGCTGCTTCACGCTGCTCTGCGTGGGCTTGGTCTTCAGTTCGCCCGCAGCATGCAGGTAAGGCACGTAGGTCAGGTGCACGTTCACGGCGTTCTTGCCCAGTTCCCACCTCAGTTGCCGTATGGCCTCCAGGAAGGGCGCGCTCTCGATGTCTCCAATGGTTCCGCCTATCTCGGTGATGACAAAGTCGAATTTCTTGTCTCGCCCCAGGAGCTGTATGTTGCGCTTGATCTCGTCGGTGATGTGCGGCACCACCTGTATTGTCTTGCCCAGATAGTCGCCACGGCGCTCCTTTTCTATCACGTTCTGGTAGATGCGCCCCGTTGTGATGTTGTTGGCCTTGGTGGTCTGTATGCCCGTGAACCGCTCGTAATGTCCCAGGTCAAGGTCGGTCTCCAGCCCGTCCACGGTCACATAGCACTCACCGTGCTCGTAGGGGTTGAGTGTCCCAGGGTCGATATTGATGTACGGGTCAAACTTCTGGATGGTGATGTTGTACCCCCTGGCCTGGAGCAGTTTGCCTATAGAAGAGGAGATGATACCCTTGCCCAGCGAGGAAACTACGCCGCCAGTCACGAAAATGTACTTTGTCTCAGCCACGTCAGTAAATAATTAAATCAAATTCCTTTACGGAATGCAAAATTACTAAAAATCCGCCAAAAGGCTTTCCTCTCTGCTTCGATTTTGACTACCTTTGCAGGAAAATAGAGCCAAGGATGAAGATTTTGCTTACGCTTCTGCTACCCCTTATACCCCTGTTTCCGCTCTCTGCCAGGAGGGTGCACTTGGAGAGCAAGGAGAAGGAGGTGAAGCCTGACACCATCGTTATCATGGCCCGGCAGTACATGTGCAGGCTGAACGATATAGCCCGGGAGCGTGACTCGCTTGACAGAGCCGCACCGCAGCCGCTTCCTGATGCCTATTATTGGCATGTGCTGACCGTGCCCACCTTGTACTCCTCGGTGCTCGAACAGATGATGGCGGGGGTGGATTCGGCCAGGGTGATGTCCGACAGCCAGTTGCGCAGGGTGTATGCTACGAACGAGGTGTTGGCCAAGATGTATGTGCAGGCTCCATGGCTTGTGACACAGACCGAAGACGCCATCAGGAAACAGGGCACTTTCCGCGAGGACATAACGGAGAAACTGAAGACCGACGACCGCCTCTCCGACAAGGTGCGGGGGGGGACGCTCACGCCCACTGTGGACGACAACATCGTGGTGGTCACGCGCAGGCCGAACTTCTGGAAGGTTACGGGAAACACCCAACTGCATTTCACACAGTCACATTTCTCCGACAACTGGTCGGGGGGAGGCGAGAACGCCTACACCGGACTGGCCACGCTGACGCTCAACTTCAATTTCAACAACCAGAAGAAGATAACCTGGAACAACCAGCTGGAGGCCAAACTGGGATTTACCACCAAGAAGTCGGACAAGAGACGCGTGTTCCGCCCAAACACCAACACACTCAGATACACCACCAACTGGGGATACCAGGCGGTGAAGAACCTGTATTATTCGGGGCAGATCAACATGTCCACTCAACTGGTGCCCAACTACAGGGAGAATTCCGACGTGGTGCAGTCGGACTTCCTCTCGCCCCTGGACATCACCATCGCCCCCGGTATCCGCTACTCCATCGCCTGGGGAAAGAAGAAGAAGTTCACCGGCAGTCTCAACGTGGCACCCCTGGCCTATAATATAAGGTATGTGGACAGGGACTTGCTGGTGACCAACTATGGAGTGAGGGCAGGGCACAACTCGAAGCACAGTTTTGGACCCAATGTCACGCTTAACACCGGATGGCAGGTATTCAGTGCCATGCGCTGGTCGCAGCGGCTCTTCTGGTACAGCAACCTGCACATGACGCGCATTGAGTGGGAACACAACTTCAACTTCAGCATCAACAAACTGATGAACGCCTCACTGAATGTGTACCCGCGCATAGATGACAGTTCTCGGAACAACAAGAACGACAAAGGGCGTTACTTCATGTTCAAGGAGTACTTCAGCCTGGGCTTCAACTACAACTTCTGACCACGACCAACCGTGAGCCGCGCCACGGACAGGCGCGCGGACAATCATACACCAGTCCAGTCCCCGATAGAGGGAGGACAACATACACAAGATGACAGACATGCAGATAAAGTCGGCAGAATACATCATCAGCAGCGCGCTTGTAAGCCAGTGCCCCAAGAGCGACCTGCCCGAGTACGCGTTCATCGGGCGAAGCAACGTGGGCAAGTCAAGCCTTATCAACATGCTCACTGGCTACAGCAAACTGGCCAAGACATCGGCCACACCAGGAAAGACCACGCTCATCAATCATTTTCTAATCAACAACGAGTGGTACCTGGTGGACCTTCCAGGGTATGGCTATGCCAAGCGCAGCCAGAAGGAACAGGACAAGTTTGAGCGCATGATTGACGGTTATATCCTGCAGAGGGAACAGATGTACAACCTCTTCCTGCTCATCGACATCCGTCATCCTGCACAGGCCGTCGACTTGGAGTTTATGACCTGGCTCGGAGAGAACGGCGTGCCATTCAGTATCGTGTTTACCAAGGCCGACAAACTGGCAAAGACCAAGGTGCAGGCACAGGCAAGAGCCTATATGGATCAGCTGCGCGAACAGTGGGAGGAGTTGCCTCCCTACTTCGTGACCAGTGCCGAGGCCCGGCTGGGGCGTGAGGAGGTGCTTGACTATATCGCCTCCATCAACCGTGGAATCTGATTCTGCCCGCGTGACGGCATGGCCAGGCCATGGGCGTGCCTTGGCCGTCCTGTCCCCCTGGGCTGTGGGGGCAGGCTGCTTGGGGCAGGCTTGCTTTTGTCTCGCGCGTGGAGTCAGAGCAACTGGCTCAAGCGGGCCAGGTACTTGCCCAGGATGTCAAACTCGATGTTGACCACGCTGCCTGGCTTGATGGCATGGAAATTGGTGTGCTCCCAGGTGTAGGGGATGATGCACACCTGGAAGGTGTCCTTTGTGGGGCGGCACACGGTGAGGCTCACGCCGTTGACGGTCACGCTGCCCTTGTCGACACAGAAGTAGCCCTGGCGTATCATGTCGGGCGAGGTGCGGTATTGGAAGATGAACTGGTGGCTTCCCTCCTGGTCCTCGATACCGACGCAGGTGGCCGTCTGGTCCACATGCCCTTGCACTATATGTCCGTCCAGCCGTCCGTTGAGCATCATGCTGCGCTCCACGTTCACCAGGTCGCCCACCTTCAGCAGCCCCAGGTTGGTACAGTTGAGCGTCTCACGCATGGCAGTCACCGTGTATTGGTTGTCCTTGATGTCCACCACGGTCAGGCACACACCGTTATGAGCCACACTTTGGTCCAGTTTGAGTTCGTGCGTGAATGGGCATGACAGGGTAAAGTGTGTGTTGTCCCGCTCTTGTCTTATGGCTTCCACGCGAGCCATATCTTCGATAATACCTGAAAACATTGTCGTTCCTTTTTCCGTTTGCCGTAATTTGTTCCTTGCCTCTGCCGCTGTGTGTCGGGCAACCTGGGCAAAGTTATCACCTTTTTGTGGAAAAACGAAGAGGATATGGATGAAAATCAGTATTGGCAGGAACACAAACAGAAATGAGCCATGGGCGTGTAAACGCCTGGGCAAGAAAACTTATTATTTGCTGCAATACTCCTTAAAATCCTTCCTTGTCATGGCAATACCCTTGGATGCGTTGCTGTCAAGTCCATAGACGAAAGGAGTTGGTAACTGAGTATATTTGCCCAATTTCAAGCAAATGCGGATAGGCTTATCGTATCCTCCGTATTTCAAAGCCGCGCCTTTGGCTTCCATTTTTTCTTTCGCCAGCACTTCGCTCATATCCATCGCTTCCACCGAGAGCACCTGATAATAGCCTTTCACCAAATGGTTATCTACAGGAGCAAAGTACTTTATCTTCTGGAAATCAACACCCGAAAGAATGGACTTATAACCCGAAAAGAATATTTTGCCCTGACCGTTCAACACCAATTCCCTGTCGGCATTCACATGCCCATCTACTGACGCAATGTAAAAGGTACCTTTATTAACAGGCTCATCCGAGTATTCCAACCCTTTTTGAGGTATGCTTTCTTCCAGCAACCGCTCCCGTCCGTTGCCATCTTCCAGCCAATGGCGTATTTGTCTGCGCAAGGCTTGCTCTGAGCTGTTTGCATTTATGATGATGCTTCCGTCACCAGCGTGCTGCTCTTGGTCAGGACGCAAGGGGAATGCGCCAATGCCAATCAGGCGGTTCGACTGCTGGTAATAGTAGTCACCATCCTCGGCATCAAGAGCTTCTAATGGTATGCGGCCAGGGAACAGCACATAACCTGCTATGATTTCTTTCTTCAAGTGCCCATGGTCACGCCCTTCTTCCGTATAGTATATGGCATCACGATAGCGGTGCATCTGGTCGATGGCATCAGCTGGCGGCACATCATAGCGCCTGTCGTATCTGCTGCCGTTCTCGTCTGTGTCGGCTATGCGGTATTTGGCATCAAACAGATAGGTGAACTTCATGTTGCCTTCTGCCTGTTTGCTCAACCGAAGCACAATGTCGGGACGCTGCATGGTGGTCATGGTGCTTGTCCCGCTTATGGCCGAATTGGATTTGCCTTTATGCACCTCGGCATTGTAGCATACGCTTGCCAACTCAATACCGTCTTGGTTGATGAAACTCACCGAACCGCCATGCACAAGCCCAGGAATAAAGTCGTTGGTAATGTCCCTGCCGTTCACCTTTGGCTTGGCATCCTTGCCCAACTCCTTCATCACATCCAGCACAATGTTCTTCACCTTGATGAAGCACCATATCTCATACAGGTCGCAGATGTCCTTCACCTCCAGTCTCCTCATGCCGTCCTCCAGTTCATAGCCCTGTTGCAGTTCCACCCATTTCTCCATGATGGTCTTGTAGCCCTGTGCCTGCTTCATCACGAGGTTGTCTTGCGTGAAGCCCTTGAACTGTCCTATGCCACGGAAAAAGCCGTTGTTGGAGAGTTGCATCAGTTCGTTCTCCATTTCTTCGAGCGAAGTGTCTATGTGCTTCGGGTCGTCCAGGTGCATGGCGGTCATGATATGTTCCTTCACCACAGCAAAACGGCGTGTCATTTCCCCGATGGCATATTTCAGGAAGCGGTTCTCTATCGTGTCGTGGCTCGGCGTAAGTTCCTCTGTGCGGTAAAGATGGGCTGGATTGTCCTTGTGCGTCTGGTATTCATTTTCAAGTTCTCTTGGTATATACGCCATGCGCCCGGCTCTCTCATACTTGGCTACGGAGCGCAGCCGTCGTTTGGGGCGGTCAATGATCTGCCGTGCAGCCGCCATGATGTCTTTATAGCACGACTTGAATATCTGCCACCATATCAGCGGGTTGTTCTCGCCTGTGCCTTGGCGCATACTGAGATAGGTATCCTTTAGGAACGATGTGCTCAGCATGGCATATTCATGCTCTATGTCAGAGATGATGGTTTTCAAGTCGGAGCGGTAATCCAACTTATAGCTCAGCACCTCGGTCATGAACTTCAGTTCCTTGGTTTGCTCTTCGCCTTTCACCCTGTAGGTGATGCCGAAGTCCGTCATGCCCACTTGGTTGTGGAAGTTCAGCGAGCCGTATAGTTCATCGCCTGTGCTGATGATGGTGCTTTTGTCCTTGCCGTCTGTGCGCAGATGGTCGTTGATGGCAAGTGACAAATCCTGCAACTCCTTTCCTTTGCCGCGCACGATAAGCGGATATTCCGTATTCTCGAAGAACACGGCTTCGTGCCGGATGTCATTCCCCTCCTGTGTATTTCCGTCAAAAGAGAACTTGACATTCTGCGTTTCCGACGTGTAGCGGCACAGCAATTTCGCGGCACTGTCCTGACTGTCAGTGCCGATACAGAGATTGCGGATAGTCTCGGCTATTCTCTGCTCATGGTTAGGACACGAGAATCTGACCAACAAGTCCTCGTTCGTCACTTCAAAGTTGAACACGCTTGCCATGTGTGTTAGTTCTCATCTGTATTGTCAAAGGACAATTCGTTGAGTCTGTCAAAGTCAGAACGGAACAATCTGTCTTGTATAATACGATACTTCTCAAATTCCGACCCTGCAAAACTTTTAGCATACTCAGCCGAAATCTTGCCTGCATCTTGCAGTACTGCATCGCCTCCTGCTTCCAAAATTATGTCTATACGTTTTGCCCAATCTTCCATGGTCATAGGCAGATGACGCTTGGCCATACGTTCTGCCAAATCAAGCACCGAGTTGACGAGTTTTCCCATATCTTCAAGCTCCGCCTGTTTCAGGTAATTCTTGGCAACACTCACATCTGGTTTGACAATCTTGCCGTCAGGCGCATTTTCCCAAGTGGTTAGTCCCATGTGTTCTTTTTCTGCATTGGCTCGCTCTACAATCAGTTCCGATGCCGTACGCCCATGTACTGCATAATGCACCTTATTCTGCACTTTTTTGTAGAACAGGCGTGTAGTGGGTGCTTCCTTATTATAGTCAATGGCTGTTGCGTATATGTCCGTGAGCTTTTGGTAGAACCGGCGTTCGCTCAATCTTATCTCACGTATTTCGGCCAACAGATGTTCAAAATAGTCTTCTCCTATAAACGAACCATTCTCCATGCGCTTTTTGTCTATAATATAGCCACGCAAAGAGAACTGGCGAATGACACAGGTACACCACTGGCGGAATTGAGTGGCACGGATAGAGTTGACACGATAGCCTACGGAAATGATGGCATCAAGGTTGTAAAACGACGTGTTACGTTGCACCTCCCTTGTTCCCTCTTGCTGAACTACCGAAATTTTCTCGGTAGTTGATTTCTTGTCCAACTCATGTGTGTCATATATATTCCTCAAATGTACTCCGATATTGTCGGTTGAGCAATCAAAGAGCATAGCCATCGCCTTTTGGGTTGCCCATACTGTTTCGTTCTTATACAACACCTGTATCCCTTGTTCTTTTCCTTCTGCCACAAAGGTAAGGAACTCGGCCGTACTATTCTTTATTTCATATTTCTTTGCCATCGTACACCAATATAATGTTTAGTTCCAATAGGAAACGAAATGGTCACGCTTGAGATGGCTGAGCATGCTGTCAATCTTCTTGATGGACTGCAATTCTTTCTTTTTCTGCTTTGTTGAACCAATTTCCTCACCACTATCTGTTGTCGTTTCTTCGGTAACATTGCCCTCTGCATCGGTATTTTCCGGTTCGCCCAACATTTGCGTGATGATATTCCGCAATGCCGTGAGTATGTTCAGTTCGCCATATTGCTTGGCGGCATCTACGTTCACACCGGCATTGGCTACGCGCTCCTTGTCGGCTTCTGAGTCTGTGATTTTCAGTTTCGTTTCATCGCCCTCTATGCGTGAGAGTATCTTCATCAGCGTAAAGTTGTCAAGCGCTGCTATGCGGTCGGTCTGCCCGAACTCCTGCGATGCTTGCAGATATATCAACGCTTCGTTGGCGGCACGATAGCCCAGTTTGAATGGGGTGCCTTCAAGCAGGGCATTGGTGCGCTTCAGATAGTCTATGGCAAACTTAGCGTCCTCGCCCAGCTCGTCAATGATTTCCCTTGCTTCTATGTGGCGGTCAACAAGCGATGAGTTCAAGTCGGCATCACCATTTTCCTCAAATGCCTTTACTATGGCTTTGAGGTCATCATCCGTAGTGCCGGTCAAGAAACTGTCGTAGTTCACCTCGTTCATTTCCACAGACATGGCTCTGTCGAGCACCTTGCGTGAGAAGGAGAAAGTTGTCTCGTCCATGTTCACTGTGCCTATGACTATGAGGTTCTTGGGCAGGGTCAGTCCTTTAGTGCGGAAATGCTTGATAACCTTTGCTGCCACAGATTCCGTATCGCTTGCCTTGAAATCCGGGAACAGCGTGTTTATCATCATGTCACCGATATTCGTTTCCGTACCTTTCTCGTCTTTTGCTGTGCCGAAAGAGTTGAACGGTTTGATGATGGGGTCGGTCATGTATTCACCGTTCTCAAAGCTGCGGCTCTCAATGGCACTCAGAAACTCTGCAAAGTATTCCTCCACAGGTGCGAGGTTCATCTCGTCAAGACATAGGAAGAACGGCACTTCGGGATGCAGCCATGCCTTTACAATAAACTCAATGAATGGCGTGAATGCATAATGCGGACTGGGAATATTCGACAAATAGCCGATTACATCCATTGAGTTGTGCCAGTTTGGCTTCACTTGTATCAGTTCAAAGTTGGCTGGGGAGTGCAGCGTCCAACGGTCATTGGCAAAATCATCACCTGTATACCCATTTGCCCTTTGCAACTCCTCTGTAACTGTCGCCTGTGCCAACTTGCGCACAATGCGGCTCTTGCCAGTACCGCTGATACCGGCAAGAAGCATGAAAGGCTTGGTGCGGAGGGCGGTGAGGCAGGAAAGATAAAGTGACAAAGATTTCTGCACTATTTTTCCTATTGAGGTATGATATTGTGTATCAGAAGCAAATTTCTTTATATAATCGGGATTCTTTTCATATGTCGTCTTTATTGCTTCTAAGAAAGCCTTCTTGCGAATTTCTGCTGAGGGATATACTTCCGATTTCATTGGGTTTACTATACCTGCAATGAAATGCAACTCCTCTTGGTTTATTATATATGCATCACTTATAACCCAACAAGCATTATTGGCTAAATGAAGTGCTTCGGTTGCTGCCTGAACAAAAGCTGAGTTACAAATTATATCGTTATGGTTTTTTTTGTATGAAATTTTTGTGTTGTATTTCAAAGTCTTTCGCCCCGCCCAACTTTCAGAACTATCTTGGTATATAACCAGAATAAAAGGGGCTTCAACTCTGACTTCATTGATGTAAACCTTATCAAATAGAGCAGCTAATTGAATGCCATTATCTTCAAGGCTATTACAAACATGTCCTCCTTTGCCTATTGGTATAAAGACTTTATCTACAGGAATTGATTTGTAAACCATTCCCATAACAATATTTTCGCACCCTGGATAGGTGAGTTTTAATTCTGGTTTCTTTTGCCCTAATGCCGTACCCCACGATGGCGTATTTCCACCTGTACTGACAGAGGAACCGAAAGCGAATGAGCCTAAATCAAGTTTCATAATTGTTTGAAAATATGAGTTAATAAAATGCCCACTAAATTAACATCCCAACCATTTCCTGCTCTTTTAGAAAGCTGAGTGTATGATTGACCATCAAAATCAATTTCAACAGACTTGAGGTCTCTAGAAATTTTGAATCCCATAAGTCGGAATTGTTCATAGACAGACAACTTTCTTACTATCTCTTTTCCATCTCCCTTCGGAACCTCAACAATTCTAAGGCTATTGTGCTCTGGTTGGGTGATAGTTATACAGAAACCATCTTCTTTGATTTTCTTATTGTAAACATCAAAGCACAATGGTCTGTCGACCACAAATGATGCAATATTGTGCTTAGTCTTAAGATGCTCTACTTGGGCTTCTGAAAGATATAGATTCAATGCAGGTTCATAATCCAAGAAATCGCCTATTCGAAGTGGACTTTCAACCTTTTGGGGATACATAGAAAAGCCCTCAGGAAGCCCACCTAATTTTGCAAACATCCAAAGCCTTTCTCTATTTTGTGGTATTCCATAATCTTTTGTATTAAGTACAGCTTTAGCCAATGGGTTCTCACCATATCCCATTTCTTTCAAATCCATGACCAAATGGTCGTGGATTGGTTGGAATTTACCATGTGTAAATCCTTTGACGTTTTCAAGTAATAGGTATTGGGGCTTTTTGACTTTGCATATTCGTATAATATGAGAGAGCATCGTTCCTCTGCCATAAGGATCCCATATTCCCATTTGCATACCAGCAGAAGAGAAAGGCTGGCATGGAAAACCACCCATAAACATATCGAAATCAGGAAGTTCTTTTGGATTAATAGTAGTAATGTCTCCCCAATTCTTAATAGGATTGCCTTCCTTGTCTTTGTGGTTTGCATCAAAGAGTTTCGAAGCGTATTTGTCTATTTCTGAATAACCGACAACTTCGTAGTCAATGTCTGGGAAATTTTCCTTTAATCGCCTTAATCCAAATGATGCACCGCCGTATCCGGCGAAGCCTTCAAAAACTTTTATTTTCATTTTTTCATTTATTCAATCTTTATTTTCTCTTTCCTCACTACCCTCCTTTATCTCGTCAGCAAGTACTTTCTGTAATTTCTCTTTTGGTACTATCAGTTGATAGTCTGCCACTCCGATAGGCTTTCCCATATCTTCGAGTATGAAGTCATCTAAACCCTAATCAACCTTTTTCGGCAATTTGCTTGAAGTTTTTTCAATTTCCTTCTCGTTGCTTGCCACTCTACGCTCCACTTTCTTGATATCCTCAGCTGGCGGAAGGTTTTCTGGTTTTATGCCCCGTTGTCCAAGCATTTGTCTTACACTTACATTGTTCTGAACATGCTCTGTGGTTATGTTCGCCTCACCATGTAGATCTTTCTGTTCTACATTGTAGTTGGTCATTTCTGTGGCGAGGTTCTTGGCAGCAATGGTCAGCGTGGGAAGGAAATCTGCCAACGGTCGTGTGGACTTGATGCCAAGGCGGATTTTCATGTCTTCTGTGGTATGTCCGCCAAACAAAGCCGTGTCGCCTTTTGAACGTATGCGGCCAAATCCTCGGTCATCGACACCACGCTCATATATATTGCGCGACAATTGCTTTTCTGAGGCACGCAGCCTGTCACGTGTTTCCAAGCGAGACACCTGTTGCAAATGCTCGGCAATGAGTTCCGCCCGTCTTGTCTGCAAAGCAAAATAACCTTGTGCAAACGCTATCTCTTCTTTCTTTGGATCGCCATTTTGGGCTATGAGATAGCAAGCAAAGCGTGTGAGCATATAGTCCTTGACTTCACGCTTTGAACCACTGCCCAACGTGACCATTTTCGTGACCTCACGAAAATGGTCATCTACGTTGATATTCTGCGACTTGCTTGATTCCACAGCCCGACCTATTGCCACCGTGAAATTCTCCCAACGGGCATATCCAAGAACCGACTGAAGCTCGCGTGCAAACCATACTTCAATCTTTTCCTTGCCATTGTCGCTCTCAATGTAATGCGTTATCTCGTTGAAAGCAGATGTATGCTGATTTATTCTTAGGATGTCCATATTTATAATCAATCTTTATTTTCTCTTTCCTCGCCAAACGCCTTTCTTTCGTCAGCAAGGACTTTTTGTGATTGCCTGCCTGTTTGGTGGACAAATTCTATTTATTCTCAGTTTGTGAACACGCGTGTTCACAAACATCTTGCTCAATAGCAGCAGATTGTGCGACCATGGCAAAAGTGCAACGGAGCGTTGCACTTTCTCTTCATGCCCGGCATAACGCTCATAGAACTTTTTCATATACCACAGATTTCGCGGTGAAACGCCCATCTTAGGGTATCGCTCTTTCAGGTCTGCCGACAACCGTTTTACAACGCTGTCGCCATACCCACTTTCAATCTTGCGCTCGTGAAGCATTTGCCCGATTTCCCAATAGGCGGTAGAAACATAGCCATTGACATGTCGGGCTATTTCTGTCCGTGCATGCTCAATTACTGCGACAGCGTGTCGCAGTATCTCGGCATAATCACCACTCCCTATTGAGAGTTTGTTGTCATTATTGTCTGTTGTCATTTTATCAGTCTATGTCATCTTCCCTGAGAAGGCCAGTTACTTCCACTTCAAGCAGTTTGGCTGTCTTCATAAGGTTGCCCAGGTCCGGTTGGCAAGTATTGGTACACCATTTTGATATGGTTGTTTGTCCTTTCCCGGTTGTTCACCAAGCCATTTGTTCGTTTTCTTCTTTTCAGCAAGAACAACTTTTAGCCTGTTTAATTCTTTATTTGCCATATTGAGAAGATAATTTGAATACAAAGATAAATATAACATATCACAATCTCGCATAATCGCAGTAAATTTGCGTCCGAGTTTTCTACCTTTCTCAATATATCGCTTCCGTCCTGACTGCAAGCGGAATGAGGTATTTCAAGTTTCGATTTAGGGTGAGTGGGTAGAAAAGATATATGCCACATAGCCCGTGTGCCATAAGCCATGATATGCTATAACATGCTGGCCTCTAAAAAAGGGGCGCGCGACTATGACACGATTTGGGAACTCTTAGGCGGCATGTGTCTCGGAGTGCACGGGCTGGCGGTGGTTGAGAAGACTTGGGCGACTATTATTGAAGTGGTAGCCGCCGTTGCTGAACTTGCAGGCACTGCCCCGGACGGGCAGACCATACAGAGATATACGGGAACGACAAGAGACGGGCTGCACTTGGGGTGTGTGCCCAAGCGGCTTGAAATCTAAATCCGAAACTTGGGCAGATGTATGCTGTTCCTATCTGTTGGATTTAAGTGTTTTACTGAGTTTCCCGATAATGCGTTGCGACCTTCTGGGTATTGCATATTCGCAAAAGTCACAGAAAATGCTGACAGCACAAAGATATGTGTCTCTATCCAATCCCTTCATGTAGCTCCATACCATTGGGAATATGTTCTTGGGCATCCCCTGCTCATCTACATAATCATCAAGCATCATATTGTGAACAAACAGATTGAAGCCTTCCAAACCTTGATAACCATTCATCAGTTTACGGTTCTTGTAAAGAATGCCTTTCATCCGCGTGTCCACTTTTCCATGCCCGGTAATGGCTGCATAAATGGCTTTTAGATACTTGTCCATGTATCCTCTATAATGAGGTGTTGTGTCTTTATAGTTGCTAAGTGTGTCCTTGTCATTTCTATTATTGGGCAACACCCAGAAGTTTCCTATTGTTTGCAGCAAATGGTTTGTGCGTATGGCACGCTCGTTCAATTCCTTGGATGGACAGAATTTTTGCAATCCCATCATATATTGGTCTGCAATATTTGAACCAGTCAACCGTATGTCTTCATTCATCATGGAGCAACAGAAGTTGTACTGCTCAATATTTTGAACAGTAAGGCCTGGCCAAGAGTCAGAGAAGACAAGAGCCATAACCGAATGGATGACATTTTCTCCCGTCAGCTCCGTATCGTCATCGGTATCCGCCTTAAAAGCATAAAGGTCTGTATGCGCCAGTTTGTTTATGTCGCCATCAAGATACTCATCAACAAATCTCCTTACAACTCTCAGGGCAAAAGTGTCGGCAGACTTTTCAGCCCTTTCTTTCTCTTCCTTTTTGCGGTATTTGTCCATCTCCTCAAAACGAGACGGCTTGTCCAGTTCTGTCTTATGGTATTCACACAGGCCTTTAAGATAACGCTCACGGAAACTTTTTATAAAGAGTCTGCCACAACCTTCGCCATGTCCTTGTATGCCATTTGCATAGATGCAGCCTTCGCAAACAGACCCTTCGACACCCTGGTAAGGGAAATTGTCTTCCACATGGATGAAATCCTGTATGTCGGCATCATTTGCCAACTTGTGAACCACTTTGCTAAGCGTAGCCAGTGCGCCTTCCGTTGGTTCGTCGGCAGCATCGAGCGGCATGGGATAAAACTCGTCATCCAGACCAACAGGGCGATACATGCGCTCGCAGAACTCCTTGTCAAGAGAGCGCGGATGAACCTCCATTAGCATTTTGCCGTCAAGGCTCTTTCGTGCCATGTCTTTGAGCGACAGTTCCTTACCTGTTGCCTCGTTCACAAAATTCATGGTTGTCTCGTCGTTACCCATGAAAAATGCTGCGGCGGCAGGAATATGGAGCAGGAACACTTGTGTCACTCCGTCTTTCTCATATATGTCCATCACCTTGAAATAGCTGTTGAAGTGGAGCGTGCACAGGTTCCATTTCTTGATGTCCGGGTTTTCCTCACACAACTCGCCTGTCTCGCACAGCATGGCGGCATGGGCACTGGCTATGAGGAAACGAGTCCTATGGACAGGTCTGCATAGTTTAGTGGTGACATCCACAAAGAAACCTGCGCGAAGCACATCACCCACATGATACGTCGTGTCTATTGCGACAGGTGCGTCGGTATCTCTGTAAAAGAACTGCAATCCGGGAAATGTCCAGTTGACAAACTTCTCAAACAGCGTCTTGTAATCTACATTTATTTTCTTCGGAAGATGCCCGAGTGCCGGGTCGTACACACTTCCGCCGAGCGTCAGTATATAGGGCTTGCTGTCTGTTTCTGCATAGATCTCATCGCCATCTTCAAGCCATTCGGCATGGTCGAAAATCATGGGGAATATGACATCTCCATTTACATGAGCCAGCCCATGGACATAGCGGGTCTTGGGATTGGCCTTCGATTTGCGGATGGTGTTGCTGAACAGGAAGAAACCATGCCTCACCCTGAACACATCATTGTGCCATGCCTTCAGCACGACCGAACCGTCAGGGCGCATGATGTTTTTCTTCGCGCCTTGTTCTATCTTGTAGAAGCCTTCTCCCCATTCCTCTATGTAGGAATACCATTCGCCCACTTGGTTGCCGTCTCTGTCAAAGAGCGTCCACTTGCAGTCTTCGTATGCACGGGCAAGACCGTTGTTGTCATATTCGTATAGATTCCTGGCCATGTCTATTCCTCCTTCATTTGTCTTGCCATCCAGTCTTCGTCCACACACATGCAGCCATTGACTTTCATGCGCGGGTCAAGCTCACAGGCAAGTTTGTGATCATAGTAGTTGTCCATGGCAAAGCGCACTTCCATGGTTTGCTGTTTCCCCTTGTCGTCGTAGAAAAAGAAAATCTTTCCATAAGGGAATTCCTCGTCTGGGCCCTCTGTTTTTTCGAAGAACAGTTCGTAACCATTTTCCGCAAGCTCCGGCATGATGATGTGCCTTATCATATACTTCTGGCGCTCAATGGCCACGTCATCAAGACCATGCTCCAATATGACAATCTTCTCCTTGAAGCGTTGCAGGTCAAAGACCGCACGAAACGTGTAGTCCTTGTGCAATCCCAATGTGTCGGGCAATTCCATGGGCGCATAATCGTAATCATCGGGCTTGAAGAAGTCGAAGAAGAGCATAAACTTGTGGCTCATGTCGTGATAGAGCGTACCTGCCGGTATGCCGGTCACTTCGCCACAGTGAGGGCAATGGTACAGGAATAACTCGTCGGAGAAAATCTTTTCCCTGAGTTCCGGGTCCAAGTCCACATTCACCGATGTCCAAAGTTCAAACTCGCCTTCCTTATGACAGTGGGGACATTCTATTGTCTCTTTCCTTGACTGTGACATGTTGTTTCTGTTTTTTATATATCAATACTTTCCACTCGCCGTGCTTTCTTCCGCCAGCACGTTTGAGCAGACCTTTTTGCAGGAGTTTGCCGGTGACGAATTTCACAACGTCCTCTGTTATGTCGCCATGAGCGTTGGCTGCTTCAACTCTGGTTCCCTTAGGATTGTTCTTGAAGCATTCAAGCACTTTCTTTTGGGTAGTGTCCAAATCCTTTTGGGTAGCAGAACCGGTCTTTGGGGTAGTGCTGTTGTCCTTTAGGCCGTCTTTTGGGGTAGTGGTTTCACTCTTTGGATGGTGGTTTTGTTCTTATAGAGTCAGCCAGCGAGTGCAAAATTAAGCATAAAGTCTGAAGAACTCTTCTTTAGGCGTGGAAAAGTTCAGTTTCTCTCTCGGCCTTCTGTTGATTTTCGCTTGTATGGAAGCAATCCTTTTGTCCGTCACTTGACTGATGCCCATTCTCTTGGGGATGGTATTGTCTTATGAGCTTGTTGGTGTTTTCAATGGCACCTTTCTGCCACGACGAATAAGCGTCAGCAAAGAACGCCGGCACTCCAAGTTTGCCTGTAATCCATTCATGTGCAGCAAATTCACTTCCGTTGTCTGTTGTTGTGGCCTTTAGGTTCCCGCCCTTGTATGGCAGCAGCAACCTCCATAGCGTCCCGGCAAGCGAGTACTTCGTTTGCCACCAAAGTAGTCACAATAAAATCTTTTATTGATTGAATATCAGCGAATTAAGTATAATAAAGAATGTAACTGCTAACGATTTAGAAACGAGCTATATTCTTTTTCTTTCACAACTTTGCAATATACAAAGAACGCTTCAATTTTGAGTGCAAAGATAAATCTAATTTTTGAAAAACGACATATTCTGCTCAGAAATTACATATTTTTAAGATGAGACATACTTCTGTAATTTGTGTATGTGACTTACTTGTAGATATGGTGCTCCCTAAAACTGATAAAACAGCAAGAATATATAAAAAACAAGAACAAGAAAGCAGATTCTGTAGTGTTTTGCACTAAAAACACCCTATAATATGCAAAAATATTGCCTTTTATGATAGAATGTCGCAATAAATTATTATTTTTGTAGTGTAAAATGTAATAAAAATATGAAGTTAAATCGCATAAAGGCAGTTTTAGAGGAGAAAGGTATAAGCCAAACTTGGCTTTCCAAGAAAATGGGCAAGAGTTTTAGTACGGTCAATGCCTATGTGTGCAATCGTACCCAGCCAAACCTTACAACGCTTCTTGAAATTGCACAGATATTGTCTGTGGATATGAAGGAACTTATCTCAGACGAGAAAGAACGTAGTGCTAAATAAAAGACAAGACATAATGGAACAGTCACAATATAACTTTTTGTTCTCGTTCATCTGGAACATTGCCAATGATGTGCTTGTGAACGCTTTCAATAAAGGCGATTACAAGAAAGTCATTCTGCCTATGTTGGTGTTGCGCCGCATTGACGTGCTGCTCGAACCGACAAAGGATTCTGTTATACAGATGAAAGAACAGCTTGACAAAAACAAGATAGAAAACCAAGCGCCAGTGTTGTATGACATTACTGGCTACCCTTTCTATAATACCTCCAAGTTTACAATGAAGACATTGAAAAGCGAGATAGACCCTCTCCGACTGAAAATGAACTTCATTGAATATCTGAACGGTTACAGCAAGGATGTGCTTGACATTATAGAAAAGCTGCATCTTCGTCAGGTTGTTGACAATCTGACGGAAGCGGAACGTTTGGGCAGCATTATCGAGAAATTCACATCCGACAAAATCAACCTCAGCTCAAAACCTGTATTTGACGGTGAGGGAAACCTTCTGCACCCAGCTCTCGACAACCATACCGTGGGAATGATGTTTGAGGAACTCCTACGACGTTTCAACGAGGAGAACAACGTGACTGAGGCTGGTGAGCATTTCACGCCAAGGGATTATGTGAAGCTGCTTGCAGACCTTGCCGTTCTTCCTGTTGCCGACAAGATAAAGGCTACGACATACAGCGTATATGACGGCGCTTGTGGTACTGGCGGAATACTCACCATTGCGCAAGAGCGCATCAAGCAGATTGGCAAGGAACAGGGGAAAGATGTGGCAATCAACATTTACGGACAGGAACTATTGCCAGACACTTATGCCACATGCAAGGCTGACCTTATGATTTCAGGACATATCAAGTCGTTCCAATACAACTACGCTGGGGAAGAACGAGAATATATTGCATTCGACTCCACTGTTTCTCGTGACGGTCATGCCGGAGAAACATACGACTTCTGCATCTCCAACCCTCCTTTCGGTACTCCTTGGAAAGAGGACTTGAAGAAACGTGGATTGAAGGAAACAGAAAAGGCAAAGTTTACGGATTCTCGCTTTAATATCGCCATAGGCAATGGTGAGAACCGCAGGGAGATAACGTTCTTGCCAGACATCAGCGACTGCCAAATGCTCTTCCTTGCCAACAACCTAAGCCGAATGGTAGAGGATACGGATTTGGGTACAAGAATTGTGGAGGTACACAATGGCTCTTCACTCTTTACGGGCAATGCGGGAAGCGGAGCAAGCAACTTGCGCCAGTACATTATAGAGAATGACATGCTGGAGGCTATTATAGCCATGCCCGAAAACGACTTTTACAATACAGGTATCGGCACATACATCTGGATAGTAACCAACCGCAAGGAGGAACGCCGCAAAGGATATGTGCAGTTGATTGATGCAACCGACATCAAGTCTCCGTTGCGCAAGAACCTTGGTAAGAAGAACTGCGAGACTAACGAAGCGGACCGCAACGAAATAGTTAAAATGCTGCTTGACTTTAAGGAGACAAAAACGAGCAAGATATTCCCGAACAAGGAGTTTGGCTATTACAGCGTGACTGTGGAGCGACCATTGCGCCTTGTCTATGAGAATCTTGACGAGATTGTGCTGTCCGACCTAAAGAACAAGGGCGATGTGGAACTTTTGCAGCGAGTGGTTGAGGCATGGAAAGAAAACTTGGGCGGTCACACGGTGGGCGATTTTGCTTTGTTCTTGATGTTGGAACAGATGAGAGTGAAAGTGCCAGCGTCAAAGGTGAAACTGGTGCGTCAGTATCTCGGCAAGCACAATGACAAGGCTGATGTTTGCTTCACTAAGCCGACAAAGCGTGACAGTGCGGTCGTGACAGACCCTTCATTGCGTGACACAGAGCAAGTGCCGCTCCTCTACCCTGGAGGCATTGATGCCTTCATGGAAAAGGAGGTATTGCCGTATGCCCCAGATGCTTTCTACAATGCTGATGATGTGGTTGTCGGTTATGAACTGTCGTTCACCAAGTATTTCTACAAGCCAGTGGAGTCACGCTCCATAGATGACATCACAACCGACATCAATGGCATAGAGGGCAGACTGAAAGGTGTGCTCAAAGATATTCTGAATGTCTAACCGCTAATGACACTTGTATATGAAAAGATATGAATCATATAAGGACAGTGGTGTAAGATGGATTGGAAAAATTCCAAGCCATTGGAGTTGCGTGCCGTTCAGACGAATTGCCAAAGTGCAATGCAACCTTGTGCGTCCTTCCAAAAACTTGACCATGTTCCAAATTTCTCCCGACTCTATTGAAAAGAATTCGGGGAAAATTATCAAGACAAGAACTGTGGAAGAAGCCAAGGTTGACAGCGACAATCACAGATTTTACAAGGGACAGATTCTATACTCTAAGATACGTCCATTGTTGAATAAAGTGACAATTGCTCCATACAATGGCTTATGCAGTGCCGATATGTATCCTATAAGTACAATTGAAGACACAGAATATATAATGTATTATATGCTTTCAGAAGCATTCCTTTCTTCTGTTAAAAACATAGTTGCAGACAGAGTGAAGATGCCTAAAATCAATCAAGACGAGCTAAAGAATACGGATTTCGTTATTCCTCCGTTTTCCGAGCAGCAAGCCATTGTTGACTATTTGAAAGATAAAACCCTTAAAATCGAGCAATATGTTTCCGCAAGAGAGAGAGAGAGAGAGCTGCTTGACAGTTTAAAGCAATCTGAGATTGCAAATGTTGTCACTAAAGGATTGAACCCGAATGTTCGTATGAAAGATTCGGGCATTCCTTGGATTGGCTTGATTCCTGAGCAGTGGGAAGTTAAGAAAATACGTACATGCTTTCAAGAAAGAAGAGAAAAAGTTTCTGACAAAGACTTTTCTCCTTTGTCCGTTTCAAAAATGGGGGTAACTCCTCAATTGGACACTGCCGTAAAAACAGATAATGGAGACAACAGAAAAAAAGTATGTAAAGGAGATTTTGTCGTAAATTCTCGTTCAGACAGGAAAGGCTCGTGCGGATTTTCTTCATATGATGGGTCTGTGTCTTTAATAAATATTGTATTGCAGCCAAGAGGTGTTAATGGTATGTATTATAATTATTTATTTAGAAGTAACAACTATATTGAAGAGTTTTATAGCCAAGGTAGAGGTATCGTTGCAGATTTGTGGACAACAAGATACAGCGAGATGAAAAACATCTATATTCCTGTTCCTCCTCTCAAAGAGCAACAAGCCATTGTCGATTACATAGAAGCCAAGCTCTCAAAGATTGACAGTTGCATGGCAGACCTCCAAGCCGAGATAGACTATCTCAAGGAGTTCAAACAACGTTTGATAAGTGATGTAGTGACAGGACAGATATGTGTGACAAAGCCACAGAAAGGAGAAAAGCTATGAGCAAGGAAGAAAAAGATGTTGCCCTCTTCGTCGCATTTTGCATAGAAGAATACGGAGCGGCTAAGGGAATGAATGGTGAACAAGTGCTTGATTTGTTTTCCAAGTATGGCTTGGTTGACTATCTAAGCGAATTCTACGATGTCCTTCATACCCAAAGCCGTCAATGGCTGATAGAGGAGATAGACGAGTTTATCGAAATCAGAAAAAAGAAAGAAGCATGAAGATATATCATGGAAGTTTAGAGGTGGTGGAGAACCCCATGATACTCCAACCAAACCGATTGCTGGATTATGGCAAAGGATTCTACACTACAACGTCAGAACAACAGTCCAAAGAATGGGTGGAAAGGCGTATGCGTGAAAAAATCGCCAATGGCGGTTATGTCAACATATACGAGTTCGATGACATAAAAATGCAGGAACTCAAATGCCTAATCTTTCCCGAACCGACCAAGGAATGGGCTGACTTCGTTATGGCTAACAGAACGCAAAAGGGCTTTACCCATGACTACGATATAGTATATGGTCCTGTTGCAAACGATAGAGTCTATTTACAATTCGGACTGTATGAAAGCGGGGCTATCGGCATTGAAACACTTATCCGAGAGCTCAAAACTTACAAGTTGGTTGACCAATACCTCTTCCATACGGAGAAAGCATTGGCAACCTTACATTTCATTGAAGCATTTAAAATTGGTAAATAATATGTTCCAGATAAACCAAAACAACCTTCACCTGCTTCTGCCAGGAAAAATTTGCTGGTTGGTGGAATACTTGCACGATGACTACGGCTTCACACTGCAAGAGTGCCTTAATCGCATCTATCGCTCAAAACTGTATAAGAAGTTGTCAACAGAAAGTACAAAATACTGGCACTTGGGACCTGTGGACTTATACAACGAGCTGAAGAAAGAATTTTAAACAGAAGAAGTTATGCCAACAGACATATCAGAGAAAGAACTTGAAACAATACTCGTCAGCTATCTTCGTGACCAACAAGCTTATGAGGAAGGCACGTCCAGCGACTACAACAAGGAGTTCGGACTTGACACGGAACGAGTGAAACGATTTATCCTCTCCACTCAAAAAGAGAAAGTGGAGAACACGGCGTGTTTCGCTTCTCCTACAGAAGAACGCAAGTTTTTCAGCAGGCTCAGTGCTGCCATAAGCAAGCGTGGCGTGACGGATGTACTGCGCAAGGGGTTCAAGTACATATCCGAGATATTTGACATGTATTATCCCACTCCATCGACACTCAACCCGACAGCACAGGCATATTACGCCAAGAATATATTCTGCGTCACCCGACAACTCTATTACAGCAAGGAAAAGACTGATAGCATTGATGTGTATGTATCGCTGAATGGTCTGCCAATCATGACAATAGAGCTGAAGAACCATTATACAGGGCAGACTGTGGAGAACGCCATCAAACAATACAAGGAAGACCGTGACCCCAAAGCTGACCCAACGGCACTTATTCTACGGAAACGCCGCTGTGCCGTACACTTTGCCGTGGACGATGATGAGATAATGATGTGTACCGAGTTGAAAGGAAATGCCTCTTGGTTTCTGCCTTTCAACAAAGGAGTGAATGGCGGTGCAGGAAATCCCGTCAATCCCAATGGAGTGCGCACCGCTTACCTGTGGGAGGATATTCTCGGCAAACATTCACTCTCTGATATATTGGAGAACTATGCTCAAATAACATTCAAGGAGAAAGAAGTAAAGAACAAGAAGACTGGCAAAAAGGAAAAGAAGACAATAGAGAGCATCATTTGGCCTCGCTACCATCAGCTCGACTGTGTTCGTCAGCTTCTCAAAGCCACTCGTGAAGGTGGTGTCGGACAGAAATTCCTCATCCAACACTCGGCAGGCAGTGGCAAGAGTAATTCCATCACGTGGCTTGCCTACCAGCTTGTGGGATTGCTTGACGGAACAACACCAATCCTGGACACGGTGATTGTCGTGACAGACCGTGTAAACCTCGATTCCCAGATTCGCGACAACATCAACTCCTTCAAGCGATTGTCTAATCTTGTGGACTGGGCAGACTCTTCGCAGACATTGAAGGATGCCTTGCAGGACGGCAAGAAGATTATCATTACCATCGTGCATAAGTTCCCATACATACTCGAAGCTATAGGCTCGGAGTTGAAGAACAAGCACTTCGGCATTATCATTGATGAGGCACACAGCAGCCAGAATGGCTCACTCTCTGCCAAGATGAATATTGCCCTGTCGGGAAACGTAGCAAAGAACGAGGACGACCTTGAAGACAAGCTCAACGCAATAATCGAGGGTCGCAAGATGGTGAAGAATGCCAACTACTACGCATTCACGGCAACACCAAAGCCAAAGACTCTGCAAATGTTCGGTACACCATGTCCACAGCCAGACGGCAAGGTGCAACATCTGCCGTTTCATGAATATACAATGAAGCAAGCCATAGAAGAAGGTTTCATTATGGATGTGTTGAAGAACTACACGACATACGCCAGCTTCTACAAAGTGATTAAGACCGTAAATGGCGACCCCGAGTTTGACCAAAAGGAGGCTCAGAAGAAAATCCGTGCGTATGTGGAAAGCCGTCCCGAGACGATAAGGCAGAAAGCAGCAATCATTGTCAACCATTTCCATACGGCTGTATTGGACAAAGGGAAAATTGGTGGACAGGCAAGGGCGATGGTAGTGACCAGCAGCATATTGAGAGCCATTAGTTTCTACTATGAGATTGATACTTTGCTGAAGGAACGCAAGAGCCCATACCGTGCTATCGTGGCATTTTCGGGAAGCAAGGAATGGAACGGCAAACAGATGACGGAAGCCGACATCAATGGCTTCCCCTCAAAGGACATAGAGGAGAACATGGGTGAAGACCCATATAGAATCTTGGTAGTTGCCGACAAGTTCCAGACTGGCTACGACCAACCTTTGTTGCATTCCATGTACGTTGACAAGGAACTCTCGGACGTGGCTGCAGTGCAAACCCTGTCACGCTTGAACCGTTGCCATCCGCTGAAAAGAGATACATTCGTGCTCGACTTCTACAACGATACTGACAAGATACAAAAGTCATTCCAGCGGTTTTACAAGACAACAATTCTGTCGGATGAAGCCGACCCAAACAAGCTCAACGACCAAACAGACGAGATAGAGAAATATAATATCTATACAGAGGAAGAGGTGCGTGACTTGAACACCAAATATTGGAACGGAGTAGAGCGTGAACAGCTTGACCCGATTATAAACAAGTCGGTGGAGCGTTTCAAGCTGTTGGACGAGAACTCGCGAATCAAGTGCAAGAGCAGCATTAAGGGCTTCTTGCGCTATTATCCGTTTATAGCATCCGTCGCCCCATATTGCAGTAAGGAATGGGAAATGCTCAACACCTATTATATGTTGTTGGTGCATAAACTGCCAAAACTGAAAGGCGAGGACTTCACTGACGGCTTGGAGGAGTGCATTGACCTTGACCAGCTGCAAGTGACGAAAATGAACGAGCGGAAGATTGAATTGGAAAACAAGGACACGGAGGTTGACCCTATGCCTATGGGAACAGGCAAAGGAGGCAAGAAAGAGCCTGAAATGGCGAAACTAAGCGATATTCTTGAACAGTTCAACGACATTCACTGGCAAAACATTGAAGCGGTGAAAGTTCAGATAGACAGTCTTCCAGAACGCTTGCAAGCTGACCAGAACTTTGTCAATGCTGCGAAGAACAGCAATAAGGAGACCGCACAAAAGCAAGGATTCACTTCCATGATGGGCATTGTCATCAAGATGATGGGTGAAAGTACCGAGTTCTGCCGTCAATACCTAGACAACAAGAACTTCCAAAATGCCATCAATGAAAGGGTTTTCCGACAAGTGTACAACAAAGTATCACAAGGACTATAAAACAAGAAAGAAATGAACAAAACTATTACAAAATATTTGTTGGCTTTATGCCTTATTTGTAATGTTGGCAATGCGTTTGCACAACATCGTTATTATTGTGAGGTAAAGGGTATCGAAAAAGAACTGTCTTCTGGTCTGAAAATCATCTTCGATTTCGGCACAAAGGCTTCATACAATATTTGGGGAGACCTCAGCGGCAAATTGAAATTTGTGGATGAAAATGGTGAAGAAATCAAGTTCAACAGCATGGTTGATGCTGCAAATTACATGGTTGATAAGGGGTGGAACTTCCAACAAGCCTACTCTTCAGCCTATGGCGGAAAGTCTGTGATACATTGGATATTCTACAAAGATGCCGAGAATATGGATAAAGCCAGAGAAGGTATTATGACCAAGACGGAATATCAGAAACAAAAGAAGTGAGGCTATGACGGAAGAAGAAAAAGAAAACGTTGATTGACTGCAAGTACCCACATCAGAACTTAACGGGAATACCCTGTTCAGCCTTGCTTTATTACCATTTGGCACAATTATGGGATGTCACTCATTCCCGACCACTTGCAGTTGATTCTTCTCTTCTTCTCATTTCGTTGCTTCTGCTTAAATTGCGCATTGCCATAGTACTGCACACGCCATTGCAGTAGTACTTCGTTTGCCATAGAAGTAGTACTTCATTTGCCATAGAAGTAGTACTGCATAGCCTGCCGAGGTTATATTTCGTCTGCGCCTGAAGTACTACGCCCATTGCAGGCTCAAAAACACGGGACGGCCCGATGTGCAAATGCAAAAGTTTGTCATATATGCACGTTACGTCGGAACTTTACTCCTAATATTGCTTAAAAAGGAGGAGCGGCTGTTGGCTGTGTCGGCAAAAGGAAATAATTTTGTGACGGTTAAACCGGCGGCCACAGGCTCGGCCGTACAGGTAAACGAGGTAACCGGAAGATACAGTTTATTATGAGGAGACAGACTTTGACAACCTGCGCGCTGGCACTCTGCTGCATGATGGCGGCAAGGGCACAAGAGGCGTGGAACCTGGAGCGATGCATCAACTACGCGTTGGAGAACAACATTCAGATTCAGAAGAACCGCGTCAGCGAGCAGGAGGGTGAAGTGGCTCTCTGGCAGGACAAGGGAGCCTTGTTCCCCAGCCTGAGTTTCAGCACCAGCCACAGCATGGGCTACCGTCCCTTTGAGGAAGGGACCAATATCGTGCAGAACGGGCAGGTGACCAACACCAAGAACAAGGTTACCTACCAGGGCAGTTATGGCCTGAATGCCCAGTGGACGTTGTGGAACGGAGGGGTGAACCAGAAGAACATCAAGAAGCAGGAGGTGCAGAACGAAATCACCAGGCTGAACACCGAGCAGAGCGAGTTGACGATCCAGGAGCAGATAGCGCAACTCTATGTGCAGATCATGTACACCAAGGAGGCCATCCTGGTCAACGAGAAATTGCAGAAGACAGCGCAGAGCCAGTACGAGCGCGGGCTGGAGATGATGAACCAGGGGCAGTTGGCAAAGGCCGATGTGGCTCAGCTGGAAGCCCAGTTGAGCAGCGCACGCTATGATGTGACCAGCAGCCGGACCCTGCTGCTCAACTACAAGCGCCAGCTGAAGGCGCTGCTGGAGCTTGACTTGAACACCGAGTTTGACGTGAGCGGCGACATCCCCACCGACGAGCAGGTGCTGGCCCTGGTGCCCAGCGCGCAGGATGCCTATGCCAAGGCCCTTGAGGTGCGCCCCGAGATAAAGAGCGCGCAACTGGCCATAGACGCGGCCGACATGCAGCTGGACATTGCCAGGCGCGGTTTCTATCCCACAATAGGAATCGCGGCCAGCATGGGAGACAGCCACTATAGCGCCAGCAGGGACGGAGTGGGTAACCAAATGAAGGAAAACCTCAACATCAGCGCGGGCGTGACCATAAGCGTGCCTGTGTTTGACAACAGGCGCAACCGCTCGAACGTGAAGTCGGCCCGGCTGAGCCAGGTCACCAGCAAGCTTGACCTGCAGGACAAGAAGAACACCCTGAGCAGCACTATCGAGCAGTACTGGCTGAACGCAAACAGCAACCAGCAGAATTTCCTTGCCGCACGTGACCGCGTGAAGAGCCAGGAAGCCAGTTACGAACTGCTCAACGAACAGTTCCAAAACGGGCTGAAGAATACGGTGGATGTGCTGCAGGGGCGTGACAACGTGATTAGCGCGGCCCAGGATCTGCTGCAAAGCAAGTACACCACGCTGCTGAACGTGCAGTTGTTGAAGTTCTATACAGGCGAGAAGATAAACCTATAGCATGCGAAAATAACCAGAAACAAAAGAATGAAGCGAAATATGAAGAGGGCAAGAACGTGCATGGCTCTTGGGGCAGTGGTGCTGCTTGGAGCGACAATCGTGACGGGATGTTCCAAGAAGTCCAGTTTCACCTACAGTGAGGCAGAGGCGGCCAAGCAGGACATCGTGGCCAGCGTAACGGCGACAGGCACCATTGAACCAGTGACCAGCGTGGATGTCGGTACGCAGGTGAGCGGCGTCATCAGCAAATTGTATGTGGATTACAACAGTGTGGTGAAGGCTGGCGATGTCATTGCCGAACTGGACAGGACAAATCTGACGAGCGAGCTGAACAGTGCCCAGGCCAGTCTCAAGAGTGCCCTGAGCAACCTGAATTACCAGAAGACCAATTACGGGCGTTACAAGAACCTGTATGACAAGGGGCTGATAAGCGCCAACGACTTCGAGCAGGCACGCCTTTCTTATGTGCAGGCGCAACAGCAGGCACAGCAGCAGCGCGAGAATGTGAAAAAGGCGCAGACCAACCTGGGCTATGCCACCATCACAAGCCCCATTGACGGTGTGGTGCTCAGCAAGGAGGTGGAGGAGGGCCAGACGGTGGCCTCGAGCTTCAGCACGCCTACTCTCTTCAAGATTGCACGCGACCTTACAGACATGCGCGTTATAGCCGATGTGGACGAGGCCGACATAGGTGAGGTGAAGGAGGGCCAGAGGGTTACCTTTACCGTTGACGCTTTCCCCGATGACACTTTCCATGGACAGGTGACCCAGGTACGGCAGGAAGCCACCACCGAGAGCAACGTGGTCACATATGAGGTGGTCATCAGCGCGCCCAACGAGGACCTGAAGCTGAAGCCCGGACTCACGGCCAATGTGGTCATATATACCATGGAGGCCAAGGACGTGCTGGCAGTACCCAGCAAGGCTCTGCGGTTTACCCCGCATGAGGCGATGCTCAACAGCGGCGAGACTATCTCGGACACAGACGCAAAGGAAAAAGTGTGGGTGAAGGATGGCTCCAACCTGAAGGCTGTGGCAGTGGAGACGGGCATGACCAACGGAACTCTGACACAGATTACCAAGGGACTGAAACCAGGGACACACGTGCTGACGGATGTGACGATAGTGGCGTCCGAGACAGAGGACGAGCAGCAGAACAGCAACCCGTTCATGCCCAGACCCCGTGGGAAGAAAGACGCAAACAAGGACAAGAAGTGATGGAGCAGGAAGGCCGTAAAGTAGTGATTGAGCTGCAGAATGTGCGGCGTGAGTTTCATGTGGGCAGCGAGACGGTGAAGGCTCTCCGTGGCGTGAGTTTCAAGATTTACGAGGGGGAGTTTGTCACCATCATGGGCACGTCCGGTTCGGGCAAGAGCACGCTGCTCAACCAACTCGGATGCCTCGACACGCCCACCAGCGGGGAGTATATCCTCGACGGTGTCTCGGTACGCACCATGAAACGGTCAGAACGTGCCGTGCTCAGGAACAGGAAGATTGGCTTCATCTTCCAGAACTACAACCTGCTTGCAAAGACAACGGCTGTGGAGAACGTGGAGCTGCCTCTGATGTATAACAGACGCTACAACGCGCGCCAGCGCCGTGAGGCGGCTGTGGAAGCCCTGCAGGCCGTGGGATTGGGGGACAGGCTTGACCACAAGAGCAACCAGATGTCAGGCGGACAGATGCAGCGCGTGGCTATTGCGCGCGCGCTGGTGAACAACCCCGCCGTGATACTGGCAGACGAGGCTACGGGAAACCTGGACACACGCACGAGTTTTGAGATACTCGTGCTCTTCCAGCAACTCTACCGCGAGGGACGCACCATCATCTTTGTGACACACAACCCCGAGATAGCGCAGTACAGCAGCCGCAATATCATGCTGCGTGACGGAAAGATACGCGACGACAAGTTGAACACCAACATCCTGGACGCGGCCAAGGCTTTGGCCGCGCTGCCTAAGCCCGTGGATGACTGAGTGGGGGCGGGAAGCGGACACCACGCCGCCAATTCCCCAACTCATTATAAATAAGACATACTGCGACACATGAGTTTAACGAATCTTCTGAAGGTTGCCATCAACGCGATATTGAGCAACAAGTTCCGCTCCTTCTTGAGCATGCTGGGCATCATCATTGGAGTGGCTGCTGTCATCATCATGATGGCAATAGGCCAGGGGTCCAAGCAGAGCGTGAGAGCCGAGTTGAGCAAGATGGGCACCAACCTGCTCACGCTCAGGCCGGGAGCAGACATGCGCGGGGGAGTGCGCCGAGACCCCAGCTCGATGCAGACACTCAAGATGGCCGACTACCAGAGCCTGCTTACCGACGCCACGCTCGTCACGCATATCAGTCCCGAGGTGACAAGCAGCGGACAGGCCATTTATGGGGCAAACAACACCAACACCTCTCTTTATGGCGAGTCACCCGAATATCTCGAAATCAAACTGTGGACGGTCGAGGAAGGTGACTGCTTCAATGACGAGGACGTGAAGAAGAGTGCCAAAGTGTGTGTGGTGGGGCGCACCATAGTAGAGGAACTCTTCGGTGACAAGAACGCTCCATGTGTGGGCAAGACCATACGTTTCAAGAGCATACCGTTCCGTATCGTGGGCGTGTTGAAGTCCAAAGGCTACAACTCATGGGGAATGGACCAGGACAATGTGATTATCGCGCCCTATACCACGGTGATGAAGCGCATTTCCGCGCAGACTTACTTCAACAGCATCAACATGAGTGCCTTGAGCGAGGACCTCAGTGACGCGGCCATTGAAGAGATAACGGCCATCATCCGCCACAACCACAAACTGAAGGACGGTGAGGAGGATGACTTCACCATACGCTCGCAGCAGGAGATGATGGAGACCATGAGCAGTACCATGGACACCATCACCATCATCCTGGTGGTGGCCGCCGCCTTCTCGCTGCTGGTGGCCGGCATTGGCATCATGAACATCATGCTGGTGAGCGTGACCGAGCGGACCAAGGAGATTGGGCTGCGCATGTCGGTGGGCGCGCGTGGTGTGGACATCCTGAGCCAGTTCCTCATCGAGAGCATCATGATTTCACTCACGGGGGCAATCCTGGGAGTCGCGCTGGGCTACGGGGGCAGTTGGGTTGCCTCCACATTCTTTGGACTTCCCAGCAGTGTTCCTTTCTGGAGTGTGGGTGTCAGTTTCTGCGTGTGCGCCTTCATCGGGGTGTTCTTTGGATATGTACCCGCACGCAAGGCCGCGCGCATGGATCCCATTGAAGCCATCAGATATGAGTGATGGACATGGTGGGGGGACGTGGTCTGCTCGTGAGGACACGGAGTTATATATATGAGACAATGAAAAGGAAAAAAGGAGAGGGCCAGGCGCGGAATGGTCAAGGATGACCGTCATCGCCATCGTGTACTGGAAATCATGATCCACCTGATGGTGTGGATGGTGGTTTTCTTCTTCCCGCAGATGATATTCGTGCGGGAAGAAGGCTTTTTCAGTACCTTCTCGCATTCGCTGCCCCTGCTTATATGGCCTGTGTGCCTGGCCGTTGTGTTCTATGCCAATTATCTCTGGCTTGTGCCGCGCTTGCTTGTCAACCGCAATTTCCAACGGTTTGCCTTTCTTAATGTCCTGCTCATCGTTCTCATCCAGGCTGCCAACGGAGTCTGGAAATATTCCTACAGGCTCAGTGCCGAGCGCAGCGAGATTACGCGGTGGGAGAACGAGGGGATGCCCGACTCCCTCCTTTTCCTGTACCGGTTGCCGCACGGGATTGCCGACAGCAGCCTTGCGCGTGGCTCGTCGCCCTCTTCCATGCAGCATGGCAGTGAGGGGCATGCCCTGGAAATTGTTCCCCTCTGTGGTCGGGATGGTTACGGAAGCAGAATTCCCCCGGCGGTCGGCAAGCGCGCATTTGGCCATCCTGTGCCTCCCAAGGCGGACGGGCTGACTGCCCTGCTGGTACTGGTGCGGGATTTCTTCATCTATCTCCTTTTGGTGGTGCTGGCTGTCGTACTGCACATGAGTTTCCGCTTCCGCAAGGCCGAGATGGCGCGTAAACAGGCTGAGTTGCGTCATACCGAGACCGAGCTGCAGAGCCTCAGGAACCAGGTGAGCCCCCATTTCCTGCTCAACACGCTTAACAATATATATGCCCTGGTGGCCATCGACCGGGAACAGGCCCAGGAGGCCATAATCAACCTCAGCCGTCTGCTCAGCCACATGCTCTATCAGAACCGTGACACCTGCACGACCCTGGAGCGTGAGATTGATTTCCTGCACCGTTACGTTGACCTCATGCGCCTGCGCATCTCGCCTGCGGTAAAGGTTGAGTTTGTGGACAATGTGCGGGACTGCGGCACGCTTCCCATAGCCCCGCTCATCTATATCTCGCTGGTGGAGAATGCCTTCAAACACGGGACGGGCGGCAACGAGGGGCATGTCGGCATTCGCATCACAGGGTCGCTGGAGACCGGTATCATCCAGGCCGACATACGCAACAGCAACCATCCCAAGTCACCTGACGACAAGAGCGGGCATGGCGTGGGCCTTCAACTGGTTCGACGCCGCCTCGAACTGCTTTATCCTGGCAGGTTCAGTTGGAGGCATGGAGTTGACCGGGAGCACAACGAATATTATTCATTGTTAACCATTCACACAAGATGAACCAGATTACATGTGCCATCGTTGACGATGAGCCCCTTGCAAGAACTCTGCTCGAGAGTTATGTGCAGAAGGCCCCTTTCCTCACGCTGAAGGGGCAGTATGACAGTGCCTCGTCTGCACTGCGCGACCTCGTGTCCGACCCTGTGGATGTTGCGTTCCTTGACATACAGATGCCCGACCTCGACGGCATGCAGTTCAGCCGTATGCTGCCCAGTCGCACACGGGTCATCTTCACCACCGCGTTCAGCGAGTATGCGGTAGAGGGGTTCCGCGTCAACGCCCTCGATTACCTGAAGAAGCCGATAAACTACAGCGAGTTCCTCGAAAGCGTCAACAAGGCCATGGCATGCTTCTCGCAGTCCGACGCTATGGAACAAGACCCCGGTGGGGATTCGGGAAACTGCACGGGCACAGACGGCTTCATCTATGTGAAGAGCGACTATAAGCTTGTGCGGATACTCCTGGACAAGATTCTCTATGTGGAAGGGCTCAAGGACTACCTGAAGATTTACCTTGAGGACAGCCGTCCCGTATTGACACTGATGAGCATGAAACTGCTTGAGGAGAAATTACCCCATCCCAGGTTCATGCGCATACACAGGTCCTATATGGTGCAGATGAGCAAGGTCACCAGTATCAACAAGGGCGCGCTCTGCGTCGCGTCGGAACAATTGCCGGTAAGCGACGGATACAAGGAAGACCTGCAGAAGTTCGTCTCCAATCACCTGCTCTGACCTCAAGGAGCCTTTACAGCAAACAAACAAAACAACAGATGTTATGAAAAAAGTGCTATTAGCAATGCTCGCCTTGCTGTCTATCACAGCAAGCGCAAAGTCGAATGTGGATCCCAAGTACATGGCCGGCGCAGTGCCCGAGGAGAACGGGATGGTTGTGTTCCGCAAGTCTTTCCGTGTGCCAGGAAAAGGACAGGAGGATATCCTGGCGCGCATGAGAGACTTCGTGACTGGTGAACTGATGGCGCCTGCCATCCAGGATCTGCGCACACGGCTGCTTTCCGACGGGAAGGACAGCGGCGTGATAGCGGCACGTGTGGAGGAGTGGATGGTGTTCAAGAAAAAGCCGGCCTATCTCGACCGCACCCGCTTCCGCTATCTGTTTACCGCAAAGGTTACTGGCGACAAGGTGGATATGGAGATATCGCAAATCTCCTATTATTATGGCGAGCAGACCGACGGCACCAAGGGGGAGAGTTACAAGGCCGAGGAATGGATTACCGACAGGGAGGCAATCAACAAGGCAGGCACAAGGCTCTACCCGCGCAGCGGGAAGTTCCGCATCAAGACTATAGACCGCGCGGGGGAAATCTTCGCGAAAGCCATAGAAAAGTTTGAGGAGAGGCGTATGGTGGAGGTGCGCTCGGGCGTGGTGGTGAGCGAGTAGTGGCCATACGCCAATCAGGCAGGCGCTCACAGTCAAGCGCTGTCGTCTTTTCGTCCGGGCCGCACGATTCTCCTTCATGTCAGAGGCCGGGGCGTGGCGGACTGTATGACCTGCGGGACATGGGGACAGGACCGCCGCGTGGGCGGAAGATGATGGCGGGGCAAGAGAAAACGCCCGCCTGTATAGAACGCATCATTAAAACCAGAACGGCAACTTAACAGCAGAAGCACATGAAGCATACAGACACAGGGCAAGACCCCGAAGTGATGCCCCGGCAGGAATCGCGCGCCGGGGATGCCGGGGCACAGGACAGACTGCGGAGGCACGAGGAGGAACTGGAGCGCATACGCAGAAAGAGACGTGGGACTGATGACCGCCAGCGGCTGAGGCAGGCTCTCAACATGATATTCCTGCTCCTGGCCGCTGTGGGCCTGGCACTCTATTTCTGTTCCGACAATTATCACATGGCGGCCATCGCCATAATAGGTGTGGGCATGCTTACGAAGGTGGGCGAGTTCTTTGTCCGCTTCTTTATGTAAGGGAGAACTATGCGAATATTGGTGAAATCCAAGCGCTCGCTTGCTCTGGTCTGGTTCATGGCCACACTTGTCCCCGTCATGCGCGCACAAGTGGCCATGCGCAAGGCAAACGGGATGGAGGGTACAGGAACATCCGTCACGGAACGCAGAACCGAGGATGGCGCAAGCACAACGTGGGGGCGAGACACGACCAAGCACAAGAAGACAAAGCCCACACCTGTGGGACAGTTCCAATGGCGTGTGGACCGCAGGCTAGGTACGGTCATTGATGCGGAAAACAACGACACCGTGGTACATAATTTCCAGAACTTCAATAATACAGACGGCTACACGGGACATTACAACTTCCTGGGAAACGTTGGCTCGCCGCGCCTGAGCCGCGTGTTCATGGAACGGGAGCAGAGCGATGATTTCCTGTTCCTGAAGCCCTTCAGCTTCTTCCGCACGGCACTCCAGGATTTCCGGTTCACCAACACCCTGAGCCCCATTACCAACCTTGCCTACCACAAGTGCGGCAACAGCCAAAACGGCGAGGACAGAGTGAGGGCCTATTTTGCCTCGAACATCAACAAGATTTCGGGGCTGGGGTTCAAGCTGGACTACCTTTACGGGCGCGGGTATTACAACAGCCAGGCCAACAGCATGTTTGGCAGCACCTTCTACGGATACCACCGTGGCGAGCGGTACAATATACATGCTTACGTCAACATCAACGACCTGAAGATGGGAGAGAACGGCGGCATCGAGAATGACGCCTACATCGAGAACCCGCAAAGTTTCCAGCAGAAGTACTCCAGCAAGGACATCCCGGTCATGCTGAGCCAGACGTGGAACCGCAACCATGAGCAGAACTTCTATCTCACGCACAAGTATAACCTTGGCTTTCACCGTGACATAGAGGTGCCTGACTCGCTCAAGCCCACCCCTCCATCTGAGGGAGAACTCCTGTCGTCACTGCCCGACAGCCTCAGGCAAGTGCTGCATGTGGACAGTGTCGCGCGCCAGGCCATGGTGGACTCGCTCATGAGGCAGTGGCGCAGCCAGCAGGTGACACCACAGGAGTTTGTGCCCGTCACCAGCCTCATACACACGTTTGACGTGCGCAGGCTCAATCATAATAATGTGGCACACAGCACCCCTGATGACTACTATACCCACCATTACTTTGGGCAGTGGTCTGACGTGTACGACAAGACACGCTCCCTGGCCGTGCGCAACACTGTGGGCGTGGCCTTGCGCGAGGGCTTCAACAAGTGGGCGCAGATGGGCATAACGCTCTTTGGCACACACGAGTTGCGCAACTACCGCATGCCGGACTGGACAGCGGAGCGTGATACGGTGGGCAACCGGAAGTATGTGGAGAACGACATATCCGTGGGCGGGGAACTTGCGCGCACGCAGGGAAAACTCATCCACTACAATGCCACGGGCGAGGTGTGGCTCGTGGGGCAGAAGAGTGGAGACTTTAGCGTGGATGGCAACATTGACCTGGACGTGCGCCTGGGACGGCGTGACAGCCTGGCTCTCAATGTGCATGCCTATGCCAAGCACAGGACTCCTGACTTCTACTTCCGCCACTACCACTCCCAGAGTGCCTGGTGGGACAACAGTCTTGGCCGCGAACTGCGCACGCGGGTGGATGGCACCCTGCGCTTGCGCAAACTGGGCACACGCCTGAGTGTGGGTTTTGAGAATATCGTCAACTACACCTACTTCGGCATGAGGAACACCCTGAAGGACAGTGCAAACGTGGGAAGCGTCATCCCCGTGGACTACACAAGAGCCGTCTCGGTAAGGCAAGCGGGAGGCAGTGTGCGGGTGTTCAGCGCCACGCTGGCACAAGACCTCAGGTTCGGGCCTGTTCATTGGGACAGCGAGGTCACTTACCAGAAGTCTTCCGACCAGGTGTCCCTGCCCTTGCCCGATGTCACGCTTTACACCAATGTGTATCTTCTGTTCCGCATAGCCAAGGTCTTGAGGGTGCAGCTTGGCGGCGACCTGCGCTATTTCACCTCTTATTATGCGCCCGACTACTCGACATCGGTGGGGCAGTTTGCCGTGCAGGACGACCATTCGCCGCGTGTCGAGATAGGCAACTATCCCATTGTGAATGCCTATGTCAACCTTCACCTGAAGCATTGCCGCCTGTATGTGGCCATGAACCACGTCAATCAAGGTTCGGGCCATGCCTTCTGGGCACCTCATTATCCCATCAATCCCCGCACATTCCACTTCGGTCTCAGTTGGAACTTCTTCAACTGAGGCTTGCTGCCCGTTTCCCCTCTCGGCCTTTCCCGCTGGCGGAGGCCGGGGTGGGGGGCGTGGCGCGTGTGCGTACGCGTGGGCCTGCCAACGGGCCCGCATTTGCCCGGCCACCATTCCTCCGCCGGCATGTGACAGATGTGGCATTGCCTTTCACCATCCGTCCAGCCTGGGCTGGACGGTCATCGCGGTGCGCTGCGTTGGCGATTGCGGTGCGCTGCGTTGGCGATCGCGGTGCGCTGCGTTGGCAATCGCGGTGCGCTGCGTTGGCGATCGCGGCGTGCTGCGTTGGCGATTGCGGCGGCATGCATACGCAATCGCGGCGGCATGCGGTTGTCAACGCATGCCGCCGCGATTGCCAGCGGGAGCCGGAGAGCCTTCTTCCCCGGGTGCAAGTTGGGTACTCTTATCCCTGTCTGTCTTCCCTCTTCTCCTCTTCCCTTGCCTGTATGCTGCCCCAGAATAGGATGTTGCAGAAGGCGGTGACGGCTATGGCCACCAGTGTGGCGAGTATTGCGATGATGTATGCGGCCACGGCGGCAAGCTGCAGCGCGGGAGTCATCGTGACATTGTCGCCAGCCCGTGTGGCTTCCCATGCCTTGTACATGGCCAGGGCGATTGTCTCCAACGGGAGCGCTCCCAACAGTATTACAAGGGCGGTGAGCATGCACACCAACAGCTCGTATGCGAGCACACTGCCGTAGTGCCTGTAGCCCTTGAGGCAGCCCGGCAGGCAAAGCCCAATCCGGTTGCCCGAATACTCAATCTCCATCTGGGTCATGGCCAGGGGCAGCAAGGCCAGTGTGAGGATGGCCAGTGTGGCCAGTCCTGCCCATTTCCCGTGCGGGAGCAACTGCCACGCCAGCCACGCACATCCCACAACCAGGGCGATGGCCGCCACAGCCAGCATGCAGCTTGCCAGTGCCCGGCCCGTGCAGGCGAGGTCACGCCTCCAGCCGTCCAGTGCCTTGCGCCGGGGCACGTAATCCAGTTCGCGCCACTCGCCCAGCAGCCTGTTCAGTTGCCCCGCGAAGATTATGAGGCCAGGGAAAGGCAGAAGTATGCTCAGCTGCACCGATGGCCAAATGTGGCACAGCACAACACCGGCATGGTCGGCGGCCGTGCTGAGTCCGAGCGCGATGCACCTTGCGTAAGATCGTGCCTCGCACACCTTGATATGCTTTTCTGCGTTTGTCTCCATTGCATGCGTCGTTTGTCTGGAGCAAAGTTACTGCTTTTCCGCCTTTCGCTGTACACTGGCCTGGCAAAATGTGCTCGTGCCGTTTGGCTCTCTTGCCAAAATCGTGTAATTTTGCAATACCAAGAAGGAGAGTGTGCCAATGCAAACACATACCAGTTTCACGCGTGAGATAAGGTGGGGCTTCATAGGCTGTGGCGAGGTCACGGAGAAGAAGAGCGGCCCCGCCTTTGCCATGATCCCGGGCTCCAGGATAAGCGCGGTGATGAGCCGCAGCAAGGAAAAGGCGCAGTCCTATGCCAAGAGGCATAATGTGGAGCGCTGGTACACTGACGCCCAGCAACTTGTCGATGACCCCGATGTGAATGCCGTGTATATAGCCACACCGCCCTCGTCGCATGCCACCTATGCCATCATGAGCATGAAGGCAGGCAAGCCGGTGTATGTGGAGAAGCCCTTGGCAAGCAGTTACCTCGACTGCCAGCGGGTCAACCGTGTGAGCGAGCAGACCCAAGTGCCCTGTTTCGTGGCCTATTACCGCCGTTGTCTCCCTTATTTCCTCAAGGTCAAGGAACTGGTGCGGCAGGGGGCGATAGGCAGGGTCATCAATGTGCAGGTACGTTTCGCGGTCCCGCCACGTGACCTGGACTACAACAGCACCAATCTTCCATGGCGTGTGCAGCGTGACATCGCGGGCGGGGGATATTTCTATGACCTGGCTCCGCACCAGATAGACCTGCTGCAGGAAATCTTCGGCCCCATAGTGCAAGCCAAGGGCTATTGGACAAACAGGGGCGGACTGTACGAGACCGAGGATTCGGTGAGTGCCTGTTTCCAGTTCCAGGACGGTCTTCCCGGCAGCGGCTCATGGTGCTTCGTGAGCCACGAGAGCGCGCGCCAGGACCGCATCGAGCTGATAGGAAACCAGGGACAATTGTGCTTCTCGGTCTTCACCTACGACCCCATCGTGCTTCACAATGCGCAAGGCCGCCAGGAGATAGTGGTCCCCAACCCTCCACATGTGCAGATGCCGCTCATTGAGCAAGTGGTGAGGCATCTGCAGCACCAGGGTTCCTGCTCGGCCGACAGCGTGAGCGCCACCAGTGTCAACTGGGTCATGGACCGCATCCTGGGCAAGATATGAGGCTGCGGGGCGTGGCAGGATACATCCGTGTGGCGAGGCACCCCGGCGGGCGGATCAGGGCCGGTTGGCGCTCTGCCAGCACATTATAATATAAATACGCGCGTGTGTGCGGGGCAGTATGGCTCTTTTGGCGCACGCGTCCGATGCGACAAGACAACTATGGAACATGTGACCCATCTCTTCATTGACTTTGATGATACCCTCTATGACACGCATGGAAATGCCGTCATAGCCCTGGGCGAGTTGTATGACCACTTCGCGCTCGGCAGGTACTTTGCCCGTGAGAGCGATTTCACAATCCCTTACTGGCAAGCCAACGTCGAATTGTGGGAGCAATATGCCCGTGGCGACATCAGCCGCGACTGCCTCATGGTAGAGCGTTTCCGCAGGCCGCTTTCCCTGGGGGACGGGCTTGAGCCCACCCGCGAGTTCTGTCTGGAGGTGAGCGACTACTTCCTGTCGTTGTGCGCCGTGAAGAGTGGGGTGGTGGACGGGGCGCACAGCCTGCTGGACTATCTGAGGTCGCGCGGTTACAGGATGAGCATCTGCAGCAACGGTTTCCATGAGGTGCAATACAGCAAACTGAGGGCAAGCGGACTCATCCATTACTTTGACCATGTCATACTGAGCGAGGATGCGGGAGCCAACAAGCCGAGCCCCCTGTTCTTTGACTACGCCCTGCGTGTGGCAGGCGCCAGCCCTGGCTCCACGGTGATGATAGGGGACAACCCCGAGACAGACATCCGGGGGGCGCATGACGCGGGGCTGCGCTCCATCTATTTCCGCCGTCCAGGAGCGGGAGGAGAGCCACCCGCCCAGGCCGACCACATGGTGAGTGGGCTGGAACAGATAAAGGATTTGCTGTAAGGAAACCGCCCCGCGTGCCCTGCTCTTGTCAAGGCATCTCGCTGTACACGAGGCTGTCCATGTCGATGTCATGCGCCTCGTGGGGAATCTCCCGCAGCAGTTGGAAAGGGAGGCACACGCCCATGAGGTGAGCGTGCGGGGTGCGTGCGAGCAAGCGGTCGTAATAGCCTTTTCCACGCCCCAGGCGATGGCCCTCGCGGTCGAAGCCCATTCCCGGCACGATGGCGAGGTCAATCCGCCCGCACTCCTCCATGCTGACGTCCGCTCCCGTGGGTTCCTGTATGCCAAACGCGCCTGTTCGCATCCGAGTCCCTGGAGTCCAGCGGCGCACCTCGATAGCACATGTCCCGGTGACCACGGGCAGATACACCCGTTTGCCCGCGCGGAAAGCCTTGTCCAGGAGCGGTGTCACGTCCACCTCGTCGGGCAGGGGATGGTAGAGCAGCACGCTCCTGGCCGCCATCCAGAACGGGGAGCGGCACACTCCCCTGCACGCTTGCTCCGACATTTCCCGGAGTTCTGCAGGCGGGTGTGCCGCTTTCCTCTGCCGCACCAGCGCGCGCAGCTCATTTTTCGAGAGCATCCTCAGGGCTGTTGCTTCTTGGCCGCCTTCTTGGCTTTCCTGGCCTTTTCCTTGTCGTATTTCTCCCAGAGTTTCTTTTTCAGCGTCAGCGCCTTCTGTGCCTCGGTGCTTGCCTTGGCGGCGGCTACGGCATGTGCCTCGTCCGCAGGGGCGGCATAGGCGTGGCGGAAACCTTTCTGCACGTTCCAGTAGCCACGGGTGAAGTCGGGGAAGGATACGGCCGCGCAGTTGTTGTCCATGCTCAGCGTGCCCAGTTCGGCCAGGCAGCACCACTCGGCCAGGTCATACACGTCCATGTCCAGCGGAAGCCCGTTCTGCAGGCAATACACGAGGCGTGAGTCCATGATGAAGTCCATGCCGCCGTGTCCGCCCACCTCCTTGGCCATCTCGCCGTATTTCTTCAGGATGGGGTGCTGGTACTTGGCCGTCAGCGCGTCCTGCTGCTCCTTGCTCATGAATGTGTGTGTGTCCAGCTTGTCCACCTGTGGCACGCCGCTTTCCTTGATGGCTCCGCCGTCCAGGGCAAAGTGCTCCTCGGGGTACTTGGTGGCATAGCCGTGGGTGCCGATGAGCTTGTACAGGCGGTTGTAGGGCTGGTATGTCATCACATTGTGCTGTATCTGCACCATCTTCCCGTTCTCTGTGCGCATCAGCGTGGTGGTCTGGTCACCATTTCGGTATTCGGGACAGTCCTTGCCCGTGTGCTTCTTCACATACTCGCGTCCCACGACGCTCTTGGTGTCCATGGCCACCAGGGTCTTGAACCTGTCGCCCCGGTGTATGTCCAGGGCCTGCGCCACGGGGCCCAGTCCGTGCGTGGCATACACGTCGCCACGGTTCTCCATGTTGTACTTCATGCGCCACCCAAGTCGGTCGGCGTCGCTTCCGTCGGGGTTCTTCCAGTAGGCGTCCCAGAAGGGCTGCAGGTTGTGGATGTAGGCGCCCTCTGCGCTCACAATCTCGCCGAACACGCCATGCTGGGCCATGTTGAGCGCGTTCATCTCGTACCAGTCGTAGCAACAGTTCTCCAGTATCATGCAGTGCTTGCGCGTCTGCTCCGAGAGATTGATGAGCTCCCAGCACTGCTCCAGGTTCATGGCGCTGGGCACCTCGATGGCGGTGTGCTTGCCGTTCTTCAGCGCGCACACGGCCACGGGGACGTGGTGGTCCCAGTCGGTGGCCACATACACCAGGTCGATGTCGGCGCGCCTGCACAAGTCCTCATATCCCTTTGCGCCGCTGTAGATGACGGCAGGAGGCAGCCCCGCGTCGCGCAGATACTTCTGGCAAGCCTCGGCGCGTGCTTCCTCATAGTCGCACAGGGCCACTATCTGCACGCCGGGAATGTGGCAAAAGCGTGCCACAGCACCGGGGCCGCGCATGCCGAGACCCACGAAACCCACCCTCACGGTGCTCATCTTGGGGGCGGTGAGGCCGAGCACGTTCTGCTGGCCCGAGGGCCGTGCGGGGGTCTCGACCACGATGGTGCCCTTGTCCCAGTGCCACCTGGTGCTGGGGCTGAGGCTCTGCGCGCCTGCGCTCAAACAGGCAGGGACGGAAACGAGTGCCGCCAGTAAAATTCTCAGAAAACTCTTCTTCATGTGTTAGGTAAGTGTTGGTAGATTACTTTTCTGTACGCGCACAAAGATATGAAAATATTGCTGTAACGTGTGCGTACGGATGGGAAAAGGTGGGCGTTGCGTGTGGATTTTCGGTTTGGAGTCGTGATTTCTTTCAGGAAAGGCGTATCTTTGCATGTTGTAGCTATCATGGGAAAGAAGGCACTCTTGGGAATGAGCCTTGACGAGTTGCGGTCGGTGGCCGACGGACTGGGCATGCCCGCGTTCACGGCGGGGCAGATGGCGCGCTGGATATACAAGCGTCATGTGCAAGGCATAGGGGACATGACGGACATATCCCTGCGCATGCGTGGGCTTCTGGCCGAGCATTACACGATAGGATGCCAGCCGCCCGCCGACTGCCAGCGCAGTGCGGACGGCACGGTGAAGTACCTGTTCCCCACCGCTGGCGGGCAGATGGTGGAGTCGGTGTACATTCCCGATGGCGACCGCGCCACGCTGTGTGTGAGCAGCCAGGTGGGCTGCCGCATGGGATGCCGCTTCTGCATGACGGGCAGGCAGGGGTTCCATGGAAACCTGGAGGTGGCCGATATCCTCAATCAGATATACTCCCTGCCCGAGCGTGAGCGGCTGACCAATGTGGTCTTCATGGGTCAGGGGGAGCCGATGGACAACTATGACCATATGGTCAAGGCCACGCGGGTGCTCACGGCCGCGTATGGCTGGGCGTGGAGCCCCAGGCGCGTCACCGTCTCCACCGTGGGCGTGAGGCAGAAGGTCGAGCGTTTCCTGGATGAGAGCGAGTGTCACCTGGCGGTGAGCCTGCACAGCCCATTCCCCGAGGAGCGCCTGTCCATGATGCCCGCCGAGAGTGCCTGTCCCGCTGCGGAACTGGTTGAGGCACTGCGCAAGCGTGACTGGACTCACCAGCGCAGGCTCAGTTTCGAGTATATCGTGTTTGGCGGCCTGAACGACACACCCGCCCATGCGCGGGCACTGGTGCGGCTGCTGGACGGGATGGAGTGCCGCGTGAACCTCATCCGCTTCCACGAGATACCCGACACGCCCTATCGCGGAGCCGGCGAGAGCACAATGGTCTGGCTGCGCGACTATCTCACCCGGCATGGCGTGACCACTACCATAAGGGCAAGCCGCGGGCAGGACATATACGCCGCATGCGGGCTGCTCCATGCGCGCAAGAGCGTAGCCGAGGCGTGAGGGAAGACTTGGCAAGGACGCGCAAAAGCGCGCGCGGTGAACAAGTGCAGGCAAAAGAACGTAAAATACAAGGAGACAACAATATGAGAATTGCTGGAATGCCCATGCTGGGGTCCGTACTGGTGGCCGTGGCCATGCTGCTGGAAGGGTGCACCAAGGAAGCCATCCTGCCCCAGGCGAGCGGACGGCCTTATGAGGTGCTGGTGGTCATGGACGATGACATGTGGAACGCGCCCGCAGGACGCGCGCTCTTTGACGTGCTTGACACGGATGTGCCGGGACTCCCGCAGCCGGAGCGGTCGTTCCGCATCTCGCAGGTGGAGCCCAGGCATCTGAGCGACGGGATGAAGATATTCCGCAACATCATACAAGTGAACATGGATGCGGCCCAGTTCACGCAAACGCGCATGCGCTTCGCCAGGGACAAGTATGCCATGGGGCAGATTGTGCTGACATTCAACACGCCCGATGCCGAGAACTTCAGAGCGTTCTGCAAGGAACACCGCCAGGAGGTGGTGGATTTTCTCACGCGCACCGAGATGAACCGGCTGATAAAGGAACTCCAGGTGCATTACTCCAAGGTCATCTACGACCTGGCGTGGAATGAGTTTGAGTGCAAACTGTATGCGCCCAAGGAAATCAAGGCGTACAAGAAGGGCAAGCAGTTCTTCTGGGCAAGCAACAACACGGCACAGGGCATGGTGAACATCTGCATGTACAGTTATCCCTACGAGGGCCCGAAGACCTTCAACAAGCAGTATGTCCTGCACAAGCGCGACTCTGTGATGAGGGCAAATCTGCCAGGCGAGCATCCGGGCATGTTCATGCAGACCGACACGCTTCACACCGAAGTGAGACCCATAAGCGTCCATGGAAAGTATGCCTTGGAAATACGCGGCCTGTGGATGATGAGAGAAGACAAGCCCGAAAACCTGTGGGACAGCATGGGAGGCCCCTTCGTGAGCCACAGCCGTGTGGACACCGAGACCAACCGGGTGGTGGTCGTCGAGGGTTTCGTGTATGCGCCCGAGAAACTGAAGCGCGGGCTGATACGCCGCCTGGAGGGGTCGCTCTACACCCTTCTCCTGCCCGAGGAGCAGTACTCGCTCATCGACACGGGCGTGGAGGAGGACAAGGCCGACTCTGCCGCCGTGAAAGGGGAGGAGACAAAGCACGGAAAGGGACAAGGGAGATAGAACATGAAGCGCGGGGACATGCACTTTGAGCGATGGCTCTCCCTGCATGAACTATAATAACGTCAGCAGATGAATAAATACAAGATAGGCATTGTGCCGAGTGCCGATGACGATGCGGCAAGCCTGATGGCCATAGCCTCGCTGGAGGAGCCACAGATGACCGACCTGTTTGTTCCGGTGCTGTATGACAGCAGGGAGCGCGTGGAGCGCATGAGGCAGGGCCGCGAGTCCGACACGCGATTCGTGTTCCAGCAGAGCGCGGAGCATACTGGGGACGAGTGCGTGTGCATAGTGGAAGCCCGGACGGGTGGGCAGGATGGAGATGAGGGAAGCGGCACGCCCGGCGAGCCTGTGTGGCAGAGCGACTTGCGGAACGGACTCGTGGATGCCTTGGTATATGTGGGGGACGCCGACATTGATGCCTGCACCGCCGGGGCCGGAGTCGTGGTCTACCTCTCAGAGTCAGACTGCATGGCGCTGGTGGGCAGGGAGCGTATTGCCGAGGAATTGAAAAAGGTGACACGCGTGCTGGCGAGGGACTTCGACCTCAGCAAGCCCCGTGCGGCCGTGGTGGCCGACACGGACAGGCAGAAGGAGGAGTGGGAGGAAAAGGACGAGGAACTAGGAGCCTTCCTCTATGGCCCCTTTCTCACCGAGACATTCTTCGACGAGGAGCAGCAGATGTATTACGACGTGATGCTCGCATTCGACCACGCCACCGCACGCAGGTGCTTCCGCGAGGCCGCACATGCCTGGGGCGTGTGCCTGGCAGAGGACACTGGGGGCAAGGTGATGCTGTATCCGGCCTACAACACGCAGCCCATGGGCGAGGATGCCGCCAGTTTCAACTCTGTCAGCCTCAACCGTGCGATATACGCGGCTGTGGATGTGCTGCGCAACCGTGAGCGCTATGACGAGGGACACGCGTCGCCATTGCCCAAACTGTTCTTCGAGAAGAAGGACGAGCGAAGAGGGAACAACAATCTGGAGTGAGGGTCAAGCAGAGAAGGGTCACATGAAACTGTCATACCGTAATCTCTTTCTTGCGCTGGGCATTGTGGCGGTGCTGCTCATGGTGCGCAACCTGGATGTCACTTGGGACGAGGCGGCGGTCGCCGCGCGCAGGGCGGGCATGTGGCTGCCCGCGTGCCTGCTGCTGTGGCTTGTCATCTATCTGGTGAACGCTTGGGCATGGAGCCTTATCATTGGTGCGGGACAACAAGAGAGTGTGCAGCGGAACATCGGTTTCTGGAGGATATTCAAATACACGGTCTCCGGTTACGCGCTCAACTATGTCACTCCGGCGGGTGTGCTTGGAGGCGAGCCTTACCGTATTCTGGAACTGAGGCCGTATTTGGGTACTGAACGGGCCGTCAGTTGTGTGCTGCTGAACAGCATGATGCACATATTCAGTCATTTCTGCTTTTGGGCGTTCTGCATCGCCCTCTTCCTCCTTTACCATTCGTCCAGCCTGACCTGGACCACCGGAACGTTGCTGGCGCTGGTCATGGTCTTTGTGGCTTTGGGCATCTACGCGTTTGTGTGTGCCTATCGCAGGGGGGTGGCAGAGAAGAGCCTGGGTTGGCTCGCCCGAGTCCCTTGGGTGGGAGGGCATCTTGGGCGGTGGATGTGTGCGCACCAGGAGACATTGCGGAACATCGACGCGCAGATTACGGCATTGCGCAGCCAAAGCCCGCGCGTCTTTTTCGCCACGCTCTTTCTGGAGTTCTTCGCCCGTCTGCTCAGTTGCATGGAACTGCAGTTCATCCTCTTCGTGTTTACCGACAGAGTTTTGCTGGCCGACTGCGTTATGATGCAAGGGTTTACCAGTTTGCTTGCCAATATCGTCTTTTTCATTCCCATGCAGGTGGGAGTGCGCGAGGCGGGCATGGCTCTCTTCGCCAACTTCAGCCTCCTCAACGGAGGCTACGGCGTGCTTACGAGTCTTATTGTCAGAATCAGGGAAATCGTGTGGATCACCATAGGCATGTGCCTGCTCAAGGCAGGAAACCCGCAGGCCGTGCCTGTTACTCATCATTCTAATGCCGAAGTATTATGATACAGTCATCGGATTTACAGAGTCTAAAGAACAGATATGGCATAGTTGGCAGGGACGAGGCACTGGACGAGGCTCTGCGAACTGCCGTGCAAGTGGCTCCCACCGACCTCTCTGTCCTCATCCAGGGAGAGAGTGGGGTGGGCAAGGAAGTCATTCCGCGCATCATACATGACAACAGCCAGCGCAAGGGGAAAAAGTACATTGCCATCAACTGCGGCTCTATTCCCGAGGGAACGATAGACAGTGAACTCTTCGGGCACGAGAAGGGCGCGTTCACCAGCGCCATAGGTGAGCACGAGGGTTACTTCGGCGCGGCCGATGGCGGGACGCTCTTCCTGGACGAGGTGGGCGAGTTGCCCATGAGCACGCAGGCGCGTCTGCTGCGCGTGCTGGAGACTGGCGAGTACATCCGTGTTGGGAGCAACACACCCCGGAAAACCAACGCGCGCATTGTGGCTGCCACCAATGTGAACATTCCGAACGCCATCCGCCAGGGACGTTTCCGCGAGGACTTGTACTACCGCTTGTGTACCATCAACATCCAGATTCCTCCGCTCAGGGATCGCAAGGGCGATGTGGTGCTGCTCTTCAAGAAGTTCGCCATCGACACTGCGGACAAGTACAATATCCCCGAGCCCATCCGGCTCACCCCCGAGGCCCAGCAAGTGCTGCAGAGTTACAAGTGGCCCGGCAACGTGCGCCAACTCAGGAACATCACCGAGCAGCTCAGCATCCTCTCGCAGGAACGCCTCGTCACGCCCGGCATGCTTGCCAAGTACGGCATCGTGCCCAATTCCAGCGACGAGACCTCGATGGTGTCGGTGGGCGGTTCGGCGCGCCCAGGTACCCATGACTATGGCCAGGAGATACAGTTCCTGGCCAACGCCGTGCAGGTGCTCACGCAGGAGGTCAACGAACTGAAGCAGAAGGTGGGAGCCATGGCAGAGCCTGTACGGGTGGGGCTTCCCGCACTGTCCCACGCCAGTGCCTCTGGCAGGACTACTGTGGTGAGCGCATCCTCGCCTCTGCCCTATGGCCACGAGGCAGGTGCCGACAATGACATACAGACTCCTGAGGAAGTGGTGGAGGGCGAGACGCTCAACATCAACAACATGGAGAAGCGCAATATCCTGAAGGCACTCCAGCGTAACCATTACAGGCGCAAGGCAGCAGCCGACGAACTCGGGATCAGCGAGCGCACCCTGTACAGAAAGATAAAAGCCTATGGCATTGACGAATAGACTGACAGGGTGGCACACCGGCCTGTGCGTGTCATGCCTCGTGGCATGTGTGGCCTTATGCGCTTGCAAGGTCTCCTACAAGTTCAACGGGGCCAGTATAGACTATACCAAGACCAAGACCATACAGATTGACAATTTCCCCATACGGAGCGCGTATGTGTGGGCGCCCATGCAGAGCATCTTCCAGAACAGGCTCACCGACATTTTCGCGTCGCAGACCAAACTCCGCCAAGTAAAGAGGAATGGCGACCTGCAACTCGCCGGGGAGATTACCGGATTTGACCAGTACAACAAGGGGATAAGCAGTAGCGGCTACAGCAGTCAGGTGCAGTTGAAGATGACCGTCAATGTGCGGTTTGTCAACAACAATAACCATGCCGAGGACTTCGAGCGGCAGTTTACGGCGACCACCGAGTACGATGCCACGCAGCAGTTGACCTCTGTTCAGGAGGAACTGGTGACACAGATGGTGAAGGACATAACTGACCAGATATTCAACGCCACCGTGGCCAATTGGTAAGCATGTTGTGCGCCAGGCCAACATATATATAATGTATAGACACACTCCCTGTCCCGACTTGCGTCTCGAGTGCCACGGGACATGGGGAGAGCATTGACGGACAAAATGTCATACAGACCATTGATTGACTTCATACGCCGCCCCGACAGCATGGACTGGCAAGCCGTTGACCAACTGACGGCACAAATAGAGGAATACCCCTATTTCCACGCGGCGCGCATCCTGCTCCTGCAGGCGCTGCACAAGCAGCATTCGCCCCTTTATGACCAAGAGTTGCGGAGAAATGCGGTGATGGTTCCCTGCAGGAACTCTATCTTCCACCTTACCGAGGAGGCTCATTACAAGGTCAAGGAGGAGCGCAAACGCTATGACAGTGGCGCGCAGTCCGACGGCGCGCGTCAAAGCACAGGCCAACTCATTGACGACTTCCTGGGAACGCTGCCGCATGCCCAGGAACCGGATCCAGGAGTGCCGGCCGATGCCACCAAGGACTACATCTCCTATATGCTGCAGACTGAGCATGACAGCACCCATATCGACACCACCCCCATGAACGGTGGTGGTGTGGTGGAACAGTTTCTTGAACAAGGGGACGGACGCATACCCCTGCCCGCTGATACTGCGACGAAAGGCGACGGCGCTGCCGAGAAGCCTGAGAGGAAGACCGAGGGAAAGGAAATCTTTACCGAGATTATGGCCGGCATATACATCAAGCAAGGGAAATATGAGAGCGCAGCCAAAATTATCAGACAGCTTTCCTTGAAATATCCAAAAAAAAACCGTTACTTTGCAGACCAGTTACGGTTCCTCGAGAAACTGATAATAAACGAGAAGAACAAATAAACAGCATAACACATGTACACATCTATCGTAATCCTGGCAGTGCTCGCATCCGTGCTGATGTGCCTGATCGTACTTGTCCAGGAGTCCAAGGGAGGCGGTCTCGCGGCCGACTACTCAAGCTTCAACCAAATGGCGGGAGCACCCAAGACCACCAATTTCATTGAGAAGGCAACATGGGGGCTTGCTGCGGCAATGATTGTCCTCAGTGTGTTGAGTGTCGCTTTCCTGCCTCAGCAGGGCAACGTTGATTCTGTGGTCAAGCAGCAGGCCACCGAGCAGCAGGCCACCAATCCTGGAAATGTCCCCGCCATGGAGCAGCCCTCTGCCACTCAGCAGGAACCGGCTAAAGCACCTGACGGAAGTGTGCCCAGCACTCCCGCTCATAAGTAAGGGGGGAGTTCTATATCTGGAGTCATGAGCAAGGAGGACATTGTTCTTGTGGCTGACAGTGGCTCCACAAAGACAGACTGGATAATGTCCAGTCAAGAGTATGGCATCGCGGAAGTGCGGACATCGGGCATCAATCCAGTCCGCGACTCCCGAGATGCCATATTTCATGTCATAACGGAGGAACTTGTGCCACGGCTTCCATCGGGCTGTAAGCCCAGCGTAATATACTTCTATGGTGCAGGCTGCATGCAGCCCTATTCGCACACCGTGCTCCAAGTGCTGGGCAGCGTGTTCCCCGTTGCGCGGGCGCATGTCGAGAGTGACCTGTTAGGAGCGGCGCGCGCGCTGTGTGGAAACCGCCCTGGTGTGGCGTGCATATTGGGAACGGGAGCAAACAGTTGCCTGTATGACGGACATGCCATCTTGGCTCATGTCCCTCCCTTGGGCTATATACTTGGTGATGAGGGTAGCGGGGCGTTCCTGGGCAAAACGCTTTTAGGCAACGTGCTCAAGGGCATCTTTCCGAGGGAAATGTGCGAGGTCTTTCTGTATGAGCACAAACTGACGGAGGCCGAAATCATTGACCGTGTCTATCACCAGCCGCAGCCCAACCGCTTCCTGGCCTCACTTGTCCCGTTTGTCGCGCGTCATCGCGATGAAGGGTGCGTGCACGCGATGCTTGAGGAATCTTTCCGCCTGTTCTTTTCCAGGAATGTGCGCGCGTATGCGCATCCCGAAATGCCTGTTAACTTTGTCGGCGGTGTCGCTTCCGCCTTCGCCCGTGAGTTGGAAGATGCGGCGCATGCCGAGGGTATGTCGGTGGGAAAAATTCTTCGCAGACCCATACAGGAATTGGCTTCATATCACAACCCAGAGCCCCGACAAGCGAGACAAACGGAACATTTTACCAAAATATGTTAAATAACATACACTGAAACCTTGCGAAGTGTTAAATATAATAGTAACTTTGCCAAAGAAATCCTGAAGACAATCTTTCGCCTTAGACAGAGGCTGATACTTAGAAAGTGACAGGGCTATGCTGCGAAGCAGAGCCCTGTTTTTGCATCCGATGGGGTTGTGTTGGAAAGATTGCCACACGGCACTTATGCGGTGTATGGGTCTGACTGGCTGTCCGGTGGGACGGGTGCAGAGGTGTCCCTTGTGACTTTAAGCGGCATGCTTTGGCGATTGCAGGGGCGTGTGTGTAGGGGTATGGCGGCTACTTCTTTGTCCCGCAGGCGGACGAGGTGGTGGTGGCGCGCAGAATGGCCAAGTGCAGGCTGTCGGTTTGCTGGCCTGTCCAGTACAGTTTCCCGTACCTGTCAATCAAGGCCATGAAGGGGATGCCGTGCAATGCCACAGCATAGTCGTTGCACGCGCTTCCTCGCCATCCGCGTCCGTCAAACAGATGGATGCCTCCGAGTGCATGTGCGTGTATGTATTGTCGTGCCTTGCTGGCCTCGTTGTCAAGCGAGACTGTGAGCCAGGGCAGTTGTGGGAACTCCTTTTGCAGTGCGACCAGTGCGTGTGTCTCCTCGCGGCAGTCGGTGCACCATGATGCCCAGAACAGTATTACGTGGGCATGCCGGTTGATGGAGTCAAGCAGGTGTGTGGTGTCCCCATCCTTCGCGAACAGGAAAGGGAGGCGCACCAGCGGTGCGTAGGAGCCAGGCGTGAGCCGTCTGTCCGACAGTTCCCATTCCTCCTTCGGTGCGCGTGTATGGTGGTCGGATGCCTGTTCATGCGTCAGCACGCGCCCGTTGCTTGTGCATAATCCGAGTGCAAGCATGGCGAGCATCAACCCGGCCATGGCGGCCACAAGGCAGATTGGTCGTCGTCCGGGGCATGTCGTGCGTTTCATGGCTTTCCATCGGGGCCGCATGTCAGAGTCCGTGTATGAAGGCCATCCACAGGGTGTCGTGCATCAGGCACGCGTCGTTCTGGCTGATGTTGTTTGCCGCGAGCAGTTTTCTGTCCCCGTCAACCCTCTCCAGGAAGTCCGCATAGGTGCCGTTCTCTTCTCTGATGAAACCCTCGGCCGCAGTCACATAGTAAGTCTTGGCCTTTTGCCAGTTTCCCTTGATTAGGCACAAGTGTGCGCACAGCAGACGCGCGCTCCAGTCTGTCTTGCCTGGCATTTCCATCCGTTTCTCCAGGTATTTCCGGGCAGATTCCAGGTTGCCAAGCATGAGTTCGCACCGCGCGATGGACTCTGTGGCGGCTTCGTTGGCGGGGTCGTCATAGACGAGCCTGTAATACAGTTTCAGTGCGTCTGCCCACATGCCATCCTGCTCCAGGTTGGTAGCCTTGAGGTTGAGGTATGTGGTGTTGTCGGGCTTGATCTCCATGATTTTGTCGAGCCATGTGTACATCTCTTTCCGCTTGCCCAACTTCTCACAGCAATGGAACAGGTGCAGGGCAAGTTCCAGGTCTGGCTCACCCAGGAATGTAGCCTGCGTGTAGCAGTGGTAGGCTTTTTGGTACTGCCTCATGCTTTCGTGGCATCTGCCTCTGAGCCTCAGCATCCTTACGCTTTCTCCGTATTGTGTGGCCATGCTGTCCAGAATGCGTGCGGCCGCTCCTGTCTCTGCCGCCTCCAACAATATGCTTGTGCAGTCCAGGCATTCCTCCTCGCTGTCAGCGGGTCGGAATCTCTCCTGCTCAATGAGCAGGTGGAGTGGGTCGAATGGGTTGCGCACGTCATGGCACACAGGTGACTGAGTGAAGAAACGGTACAGGTTCTGCACGATGTGCCGCAGCGTCATGTCGGGAAGTTCGACCTCGTTAGGGGTTATGCCAGCCTGCTCCAGATGTTCCGTCACGCTCTGTGCCAGTTTCTTGTTGTTGTTTATCAGTTCACACATGGTGTATTTGTCGATGTCGCAGTCGGCACTCACCTGGGTCATCTTGCCCAGTGCCTTGTTCTCCGTGCCGTCGGCGCTTACTGCCAGTGATTGTGCCAGGGGGTGGGTGGTGTCGAAGGGGAGAAACCAGTGCGAGCATGTGGCCAGGAACTTGCTGCTGTGCAGCGTGCCCATCCTTGTGAGGTTGGGGTCATAGCCCATCGCCAGTCTCTTTCTCACATATTTCAGCTTGATTTGCATGGCAGCCTTGATGGCTTGTGCCGGGTCGGTATGCTGGATATGGTTTATCTCGTTCTGCTCCAGTTCCGTGTCCGCCTTGGATGCCAGGACGAGTGCCATCTCCACCTGTACAGATGTGGCCTGGGGCAGTAGGGTGGACTGCAATACGCCGGGCTTGTGTGCCGCGAGTGACTCCAGTTCGTGCCCGTCGGCCTGCTCGACGAGTACCAGTGCGGTGATTGCCGTCAGGCTCGTGAGTCTGTCACCGCATTGTGCCATGAGGGTGGTTAACCGCAGTTTCTCCGGGTCGGGGAACTCCCACATGGCCAGGAACACGGCTCCCAGCATGTGCTGCTGCACCAGGGAGTCCTGCCGTTGGATGAAGTCGTACCACAGGGCAGTGTCCGCTTCGCTCCACATGGGTGAAGTCCACAGGAAGTCGAAGAGGGTGTCCTGCAGGTCGTAACGTTCCCTGGAGGGGAAGGTGTGCGCCCATTGGCTCGTGAGCGACTGTGCGCTTGCTCCTGCCCGTGCCAGCCTGTCAGAGGTGCGGCTGTAGGTGTCGTCGCGCGAGAGCAGGCGTACGGCACGGCGTGCGCGGGTGAGCAGTGTCCAGGTCTTCCTTGCCATGTCTTGTTGAACGTCAAACCTGTTGTCATCGTGCCCACCCTGTGTCAGGAACGTGAGCATGGCGTTGTAGTTGGCTCTAAGTTCTCCGAACTCGGCATTTAACTGGCTGTCCTGGCTGCATTGCACAAGCAGGCTCAATTTGTCCTGCGCCTCACTGATGCGTTTCGCGTACAGGTCTTTGCGGACCGAGTCGCTCAGTTGTCTCGCTGTGGAGTGGTCGATGACGTGGTTCATTTGATTTGCTGTAAGAGGAATTCGTCGGTGTTGAAATTCTTGGGCAGGCGGTTCTGGCCGCGCAGCCATTCGGCGGCCTTGTCTATCTCTTCCCTGGTGATGGCGCGTGGCCTGGGTGTTTCGGGAATCCGCATGGTGTCGGCCAGCAGCGGCGGAAGCCTGTACTCGCTTGTCAGTATCTTGCGTATGGTGTCGGCCTGCACGGCTGCTGTCATCCGTCTGGCCGCTTCTTCATAGACATGTGCGAAGACTCTGGCCTGGGCTTCATGTGCGCTGCGGCCTTTCTCGCGCTGAGAAACAATCCAGAGGGTGTTGCATATGCTCTTGTCGCCTGTGCGCCTGATGCGTTTGTTCCCCTCGGCCGCGGCCCATGTGGCATACGGCTCGGGCAGCATGGCCGCATCCAAGAGCCCGTTGCGCAGCATGTCGGCGCGCAGGTAGATGTCGTTGATCTGCGGGCGGTATATCGTGCTCAAGTCAAGTCCCGTATCGGCTGCCATCCGCTGGCACCAGTAGTCACTGCACGAGAGGCGGCACACGGCCACGGTCTTCTCCTTCATCTGCCTCATCTGCCTCACGCGCTTCCCTTTGAGTGCCACCAGCGAGAGCGGCTCGTTGATGGCCATGAGCGGTGATATGTGCAGGCTGTCGCTCTGCATCCTGATGGCACGGAAGGGGTCAGAGGCTGCTATCTGCACATGGCCGCGCAGCACGCTGGTGTCCACGTCCATCTGTGCCTGGTACCGCCACAGGCGCACGCTCACTCCCGCCGAGTCGAACATTCCCGTGCGCTGCGCATAATAGACCGGCAGGCAGCCGAGTGTGGGCAGCACGGCCACGTTGAGCGCCGCGCTGTCGGCCTCTTGCGGTTTGTCCACATACGGCAAGGCCTCCTGTCGCTTGGTACAGGAGGCCATAGCCAGTATCGTGGCCAGCAGCACAGTGCCGGTCGGTCTCATTCGCCCTTGATGGCAGCCACTCCGGGGAGCACCTTGCCCTCGATAGCCTCGAGCAGCGCGCCGCCACCTGTGGAGATGTAAGACACCTTGTCGGCCAGTCCGAACTTGTTGCAGCATGCCACAGAGTCGCCGCCGCCGATGAGCGAGAAGGCTCCCTCGGCCGTTGCCTTGGCCACGGCCTCTCCGATGGCGCGGCTTCCCGCTGTGAACTCGTCACACTCGAAGCAGCCGGCGGGGCCGTTCCACAGGATGGTCTTGGCTCCCTCGATGGCCTTGGCAAACTTCTCGCGGCTCAGGGGGCCGGCATCAAGCCCCTCGTACTCGGCGGGTATGGCGTTTGACGGGAACACGTCTATCTTGGCGCCCTTCCTCACACAGAAGTTGGCGAAGTCGTAGTCGGTGCAGCACACGGAGTCAATGCCCAGCACGAGCTCCACGCCGTTCTCCTTGGCCTTCTTCTCCACGTCCAGAGCCACGTCCAGCTTGTCCAGCTCCACGATGGACTGTCCTATCTCGCCTCCGTGTGCCTTGGCGAAGGTGTATGTCATGCCTCCGCACAGGATGAGCCTGTCCACCTTGCCCAGCAGGTTCTGGATGATCCCTATCTTCGATGACACCTTGGAGCCGCCCATGATGGCCACAAAGGGGCGCTTGATGTTGCTCAGCACATTGTCCACAGCCTTCACCTCCTTCTCCATCAGGTAGCCCAGCATCTTGTTGTTCGTGTCGAAGTAGTCGGCGATTACGGCAGTCGAGGCGTGCTTGCGGTGTGCGGTGCCAAAGGCGTCCATCACATAGCAGTCGGCATACGAGGCGAGTTTCTTGGCAAAGTCCTTCTGGCGGGCTTTCATCTCCTTCTTGGCCGCGTCATATGCGGGGTCGTCCTTGTCGATGCCCACGGGCTTTCCTTCCTCCTCGGGGTAGAAGCGCAGGTTTTCCAGCAGCAGCGCCTGGCCCATGGGGAGGGCTTTCACAGCCTCGTCGGCATTGGCGCAGTCGGGTGCGAACGCCACTGGCGCACCCAGTTCCTTCTCCACGGCCTCGCGTATCTGGCTCAGTGAGAGCTTGGGGTTGACCTTGCCCTTGGGTTTGCCCATGTGGCTCATGATGATGCATGCGCCTCCGTCTGCGATGATTCTCTTCAGTGTGGGCATCGCGCCTCGGATGCGCGTGTCGTCTGTGATGTGGCCGTTCTCGTCCAGGGGCACATTGAAGTCCACGCGGACAATGGCCTTCTTGCCGGCGAAATTGTACTCGTTGATAGTCATAATTGATGTGTGTTTACAGTTCGTTTGTGTCTGTTCTCTTGTTTTTGCAAAGTTATGCCATTTTTCCCGAACCAAGCCAATTTTCCCTGGCAAATGTCGTTTAGCCCGCAGTGCGGGCAGTCGGGGCTGAGTGCGGTACACACATGCCGGCCGTGCAGGATGAGCCAGTGGTGGGCGTCGCGCAGCACGCCGGGCGCGAAGTGGCGGGTGAGCACGCGCTCCACGCTGAGCGGGGTGGTGCATGACGGGGGCACGAGACCGATGCGGTGGCTCACCCTGAACACGTGTGTGTCCACGGCCATGGCCGGCTGCTTGAAGATGACGCTGAGCACCACGTTGGCCGTCTTTCGCCCCACGCCTGGCAGGCGTGTGAGCTCCTGCAGGGTGGAGGGCACCTCGCCGCCGTACTCGCGCTGCAGCATGGCGGCCATTCCCACCAGGTGGCGCGCCTTGCTGTTGGGGTAGGACACGCTCTTGATGTATTCTCTGATGGTCTCGGGGGTGGCCTGGGACATGGCCTCGGCGTTGGGATAGTCGTGCAGCAGGGCTGGTGTGACCGTGTTCACGCGCCTGTCGGTGCATTGCGCACTGAGCATCACGGCCACAAGCAGGCCGAAGGGGGTGTCGTAATGCAGTTCGGTCTGCACGCCGGGCATGGCCTTTTGGAAGTATTCTGTAACCTTGCGGTATAGTTCTGCTCTCCTCATCTTGGGTTCATTTCTGTGCCTGCCTTGACGGTATGGCGCTGCGGGCATGCCTCCGCTCCTGTCGCCGCATGCCTTTGGCCGGTGTCTCGCGGCATACAAGGAAAAGGGGACTGCAGGATGCAGTCCCCGGTCTTTTTACCTTAGGGAATTGTATTAATGTAAGACTCGTTTACAAAGTTAGGCTTTTGTCGCGTCCCGGCCAAGGCTTTTCCCGTTTTTTCGCGTTGTCGTGACGATTTTTCCCCTGTGGGCCGGTGTGGGCTCGCCAACTGCGTGTCACACATCCGACAGGGGGAAGCCGAAGCCGAAGGACACGCTGTTGTTGGCACGTTTGAGCGGCACCCCGTACTTGCCCATCTTGCTCAGGAAGCAGTCGGTGCCCACGAAGAAGTTGAAGCGCTTGGCGTGCAGGTCGAGCACCATGCCGCCGCTCACCCCCGAGGTGGACGCCGAGCCGCTCAGCGAGAACTCGATGGCCTTTACCGGCCGTATGTTGACCGAGAGCATGCCCTGGTGCCATGCGAATTGTCCGGCCATGCGGCTTGTGTAGAGGAAGCCGAAGCGCAACTTGTCGTATGAGGGCAGGGCATACTCGGCGCCCAGGTGCAGGTTGGCCGAGAGCGCGTGGCTCCTGCTTTTCGCCCCGTCGTAGTAGAGCGCGAACATGTCTCCCAGGTCATCGCCTATGTCCTCCAGCTGGTCGCCCAGTTCCTTGCCGTTCTCCTTGCTTCCGCCCGCGTAGATGTCTTGCTTGAAACCCTCGAACGTCCACTCGCCCGTGGATGTCATCCGGTGTGCCTTCCTCCATCTGATGGCCCCCAGGTCGGTGAGTGCGGCGCTCACGGTCAGGTGGTCGATGGGCTTCCATGTGGCTCCCAGGTCAACTGCCGCGCCAAAGCCGCCCAGTCCCCCTATGTTGTCATCGAGGCCGTCCACGCGGTGGCGGTCCGGGTTTTCGGGGTCTACCTTGTCGCTCTGCTTGACATCCACGCCAAGGGCGGACATCTCGGCTGTTATCTTGCCGCTCACGCGCCAGTAGTCGTCATCCAGGTGCAGGTCAACGCGCTCTGTGTTCAGGTTCGCGTAGCCGACGCCGAAGAGGAACTTCAGTTTGCCGCCCACGGTCCACTTCTCGTTCACCTTGTGCGAGTGACCCAGTCCCAGCTCCACGAAGTTCTCGGTGCGTGCCCCCAGGTCGGTGATGCTGTAGTCGGTCTTGTTTCCCGTGGTCTTCATGAACTCGAAGAGCGACTTGGGCATGCTGATGTTGGTGTTGGAACGCAGGCTCATGTCCACGGAGTTGAAGCCCCCGAAAGCCTTGAACGCAAAGCCGAATATCTGGTATTTGAGGCTTACGCCCAGGCGGTTGTTGTCCTTCAGCCCTCCCAGAAACTCGTCGGCGTCCACATTGGGGTGCATGAAGGTGGTGCGCGTGCGTCCGTCCACGCCGTATCCCTCCCAGGTGGGCTGCATGTCGAAGATGAATGTCTTGGCGCCGAAGTTGCCTGTCGTACCTACGTTCATGTTGCCCAGGAACGGCATGGACACATAACTGTGGTCGAGCAGGGCTGGGTTCATCTCGTGCCGCAGGTCAGAGGTCTGCATGAAGTAGGTGGTGCGCAGTTCCTGTGCGGCGGTGTTCATCGCAGTGGCCATCATGGCGGCCGCTGCCATTATCTTGTATCTCATGAATTATGCTGTTGTGGTGTGGTTTCTCCTGTGTGTGGTTCTCTTTGTGTGCGGGATGCGCGGCGGCCCTTGCGTGTCAGTTCAGGTCGGCTGTCACTTTTCCCTTGAGCCGCAGGCGTATGTCGGCCAGGCGTATGTACTGCTTGGACGAGAGGGGCTGTGCCTGGCTTCCCTTGGCGCTCACGGCCTTGACGGCAAACACGAAGTGGTCCACCCGCTGCAGGTCCTTGGGGTTGCCGAGGCTGGCCTTCATGGTCATCTCCGACTTCTCGGGAGCCTTCCCCTCGCCCTGTCCGGCTTTGGCCTCGCCCTTGGTGAACACGATTCCGGGCATGGGCCTGTTGTTTCTGTCGCGGGCCTCGATGGTGAGCTCGAGCCCCAGGGGTATGGTGCTCTCGGCCACGGCACTCAGTTCCAGGCCCTCGGCGGTGTAGTCCTCCAGGTCATCGCCCAGGCTCTCCGTGGAGTCCTTGTATAATATGGTGAATCCGTCCTCCACTTCCAGCGGCACATACACGCTGTACCGGGCCTTTGCCCTGTAGGCACGTCCCGTGGTCACGGTGGCTTCCTGCTGTGCCAGCGCCACCTTGCCTCCCTTCATGTCCACCTCTATGCGGTCGGGCAGGCGCTCTATCAGGCTGCCCAGGTTGTCCACGCGCTGTATGATGGCGTCCGTCCCCACCTTGTCCTGTGGGTCGTATGGCTTGCTGCTGTTCCCATGGTAGTAGATGGTGTTTGTGCGCCCCCCCTTCACCGTGACCTGCGGCAGGCCCACGCTCTGTTGCCATCCCTGGCGTCCGTCCTTCACCGAGGTGAGCGTGGCGCTCACGTTCACGCTGGTGGGCAGGGAGCCCATGTCCACGTTGAACTTCAGCGTGGGGTTGGACACCTTGATCCTTGTGGACTCGTCCTTGAGGAAGTCGGGCAGTTCGGATGATATGTTGATGGGGTCCACATTCGGGCTGATGCTGGGGTCGAAGATGCCCCGTATGCTGTCCACCACAATGTTGCCGTCACCGGGGAACTTGATGTCCAGCTCGATGTCGGCGTAGTCCCCTTCCCTCATGGTGAATTTGCTCTTGCTGCTGAAGCAGGCTGTGCCGCTCATGGCCACCCGCGTCATGCTCTTGTCCAGGGTGATCTTGCCGTCCCTGGGCGTGCCGTGACCCTGCAGGTCGATGTAGTCGATCTTCACGGCGCATATCTCCTGCGAGGCGGTCGTGAAGGTGATGGCTCCCTGTCGGGTGAGTGTGGATCCGTCCAGTGTCCAGCCTTTGGGCACCTCGCGCAGGTGCACATAGCGGGGCAGCGTGACCGAGAAATTCTCCAGCCTGTCCAGCCCGAAGTCCACGTTCTTGCTGGTCTTCTGGCTCACCACGAGGCTCGCGCTGAAGTCTTTTGGGTACACGCGTGTGATGCGCACTATCTCTTTGCCTATGTCGCCGGTGGTGAAGTCGGCTTTGTCCTCGCCCTCGGCATGGCCGTGCAGGCTGAGGTTGGCGGGCACGTCTATCTCGCTTGTTCCCTGAGGCAGGCCAAGCTGGGCAAGCAGGTCGTCGCCCCAGCTCAGCACGCGGAATGTGGTGTTCACGGTGACCAGCTTCTGTATGTTGGAGGTCACCTTGCGCACGTTGTAGTCTATCTCCGTGCTTCCCTGTTCTGTCAGGTAGAACACGTTGTCCGCGTCAATCTTGGTGTTGCCGTCGGTGTCGATGATGTCATGGAGGTAAATTTTCTCTGTATTGCCCAGCTTGACCTTGAGTCCGTCGGCCTGCAGGCCTATGGTCACGTCAACGTCGCTCACGTCATACGAGTTGTCGATGCATCCTGTGAGCATGCAGGCTGCCGCCGCGCACAATATGCCGCGCGACAGGCTTTTCCCTCTCAGCATGCCGCGCGATGTGCAGCGGGCGTGTGTGAAGGTTGACAGATGGCACCGGGTGCCATTGGTGAATTTGTTTTCGGATAGCATTTGGTATGTTGTTATGTTGTGTGCTCTGGTTCGTGCCTCCTCCCTTGCGCCTTTCCGCTGCCGTGTGTGGTGGCGGGCGTGTGGTGGGGCACCGCTGCGGACAGTTCGATGAACTTTGCATGCAAAGATATGTTAAATCTTGCAAATGAAGCCAAAAATGTCGGTATGTTTTCTCTTATAAAGGTCTTGTTACCGAATTTTTTCTGCTTTTGCCACCATGTAAAGCATTTTGCCTTGACATGCATGGCGCGTGTGCCGGGCTGTAACCTGTCCGTGCCTGGGTCGTGGAGTGCCTGCAGGTACTTGTGCTTAAGCGCATAATCCGCATGTGCAGTGGCCTTCGAGCCATTCCGGAGGCATGCTGAAAGAGCCGGAATGGGCGGATGGATTGCCCATAGTGTGTAAGTTTGCTTCTTGTACAGAACAGGAAAGAGACGTGCCAATTGAACAATTGACACATCATTTTGTCCGGGGAAAATGCAAGGAAACAGTTTTTTTTGCTTAATTTTGAACTGCGGTTCAGCGTGTGCGCGTCCTGCCCGGCGCGGCACGTGCGGCGTGTTTACTATTAGGATTGACAATGGAAAGAAATGCCCTGGATGCCCTGGCCGACTTTTCGGCCGGCTGCTTTTTCGCCTCGCTGCTGGTCTCTGGAGCCATACTCTATATGGCGCGTGGGCGGTCGAGGCTGCATGCCGTGGCGGCGGCCATGTTTGCCTGGCTTGTGCTGATGAACGTGGTGCTCTTTGCGCTCATTTATGTCAGGAATGTGCTGGGGACGCACTTTGAGGCGGTGACCAACCTGTACCAGGCCACCTGCATCCCCATGTGCGTGTGCCTGCTGTACGGGCTCGCCCGTCCTGGATTCCTCACGCTGCGCGCTCTCTCGGCGCACATCGTGCCCGCCCTGGTGCCGCTGGCTCTTTACGCCCTCTTCCCCAACCACACTTTGTATGTCGTGTGCATGAGCCTGCTGGCCTGCTATGGTCTTGCGGGGATGCTGTGGGCAGGAGACGCGCTGCGCCGATACAACCGTGGCATACGCCAGTGGTGCTCCTACACCGAGGGAGTCGACGTCAGTTGGGTGTTCTATGTCCTGGCCTCCTTTGCCCTGCTCTATGTGGTGTGGCTGCTTGCCAGTTACCATGGTTTGAGGTGGGTCAACGCGCTTTACAACTTCTGTTGCTCGGCCATCTTTGTCTTTGTCGCCTGGTGCCTGAGGACGCACGAGGTGGTAATGTGCGCCGATGGCGTGGAAGATGACGCGCAGGCAGAGGCATCCGCCTGCGGCATGCCGCCTGCCCGCCATTTCACCGAGGAGTTCAGGAGGGCGTTTGACGAGGGGCAAGTCTTCCTCACCCCACGCCTCACGTTGACACTTCTGGCCGAGAGGCTGCACACCAACCGCACCTATCTGAGCGCCTACATCAACCAGGGTCTCCACACCACCTTCTACGACTATGTCAACCGCTACCGCGTGGAGTACGCCAAGCGGCTGCTTGTCTCGCAGGAATCAACAATGGAGGCAGTGGCCCTGAGGTCGGGGTTCAACAGCCTCTCGACCTTCACGCGCGTCTTCGTCTCGGCCGTGGGGATCTCCCCAAGCCAGTACCGCAAGGCACATGCCGGCGGCGCGCTTTCGTCAACGTAAAGTCCGCAGGTATCCCGGAATTTCGTACCTTTGCAAACATGGGCCGTGTGGGGGCGCGTTTCCCTGGCAGGATTTACACAACTGATTACCAAACAGCAAGGCATATGCGGAGACTTTCCCTAACCCTGATCCTCTCACTCCTGTGCGCGCGGGCCTTTGCCCAGACGCAGAATGTGACCGTGGTGGAGTATCACCCGGCGCCAGGACAGTTTGTCAACGTTTATCCCGAGGCAGAGACGGGCGCGACCCACGAGCAGATGTGCCAGCGCGCGACGGAAGCCCTGCAGGAGGAGGGACTGGTGCATCTGGGATCCTTTGGCGGATATGTCACGGTGCAGTTTGACCATCCTGTGCCCAACCGCAAGGGCTCCGACCTGCGCATCATGGGCAACGGCTATTACGCCAAGAACGACCCTGTGTATGGCAAGCAGACTCTTGGCGGGACTTTTGAGCCAGGCATCGTGTATGTGGGCGTTGGCAGCGACGTGTCCACATGCCGGTGGTATGAGCTGGCGGGCAGCGAGTACTATACCACTGAGACGCACGGCTTCACGGTCACTTACCACAAGCCCACGGCAGAGAGCGGCCCGCACCAGAGGCCCTTCTCCTCCTATGACGACTATCTCAAGTGGGAGGCCACCTGGACATACCGTGATGGAGTGCGGCGCGACTCGGCGGGCTCCCACATGAAGAACGTGTACCACAAGCAGTCGTACTGGCCCGCGTGGGAGGAGGGGGAGACCCTGACCTTCACAGCCGGACGCCTGCCCAACAATGCCATTGACTATTCGGGCAAGGGCACCAACTGGTTCCTCTACCGTTATGCCGCTGATTCCTATGGCTATGTGGACGCGTCGCTCAATGATGACATCTATTCCACCTTCGACATTGACTGGGCCGTAGATAGCCTGGGACGGCATGTGGACCTCCAGGAGGTGAACTTCGTGCGGGTGGTGAGCGCGATGTTCCAGTACTGCGGGTGGATAGGGGAGACCTCCACAGAGGTGAGCGGGTTTCAGGACTTGCACCTTGTGGACGGCTATGACAGCAACCCCATCGTCATTCCCACGCGTCCCATCCCATCGGGCATTGAGTCGGCCAAGGGCGCGGCAGAGGCTTCCGGCGGCTGCTACGACCTGACGGGACGCAGGCTGGTGCAGCCTGGCAAGGGCATATATATAAGGAACGGCCGGAAGTTCGTGGGCAAGTGACGGGGCATCCTGCGCTTTCCTTTCCAAGCCCCTTCGCAGATTCCTTTCTCTCCCTTTCCCCAGGGGGAGGAGCATACATCTCGTGTGTCCGTGACCGTCAGGGAGCCGGAGCGAGCCCCCTCCCAGCCTCCCCCGTGTGGAAGGGGTCAACTCTAAGTGCAGTTTCTGAGCTCTGGGAAACAGGCGGAAAGCCCAGTGGCCACATGGTACAGAATGATGTCCCGGGGACAACGTGACGAATGAGGCAACTTTTCGCCCGCCCTGCGTGAGGTTGGGAACAGGTTTGTGTGGGGGTGGTCAGTTGTGTTTTTGTCCTTCAAGGGCATCATGCCATGCCGTTCGTTCTCCCCGGACTTTCTACTGGGCTACGGCATTTCATAGTTTTCAGCCAATATCAAAAGTTTCATCAAAGTGATGGCGAAAAAAACTCAGCGCGCCGCGTTGGCAGATGCAGCGCGCCGCGTTGGCGGATGCAGTGCGCCGCGTTGGCGGATGCAGTGCGCCGCGTTGACGGATGCGGTGCGGTGCGTTGGCAGATGCAGTGCGGTGCGTTGGCGGATACGGTGCGCCGCGTTGACGGATGCGGTGCGGTGCTGTTTCGGCTCCTCCCCCTTGGGGGAGGCTGGGAGGGGGCTTGCCTTGGCTGGGAGGTGGCTTGCCCCTCAAGGCAGGGCCAGGAGATGACCGGGGTTGATGCCCTTGATGAGGTACTTGTTGAGTGGCTGGCCGTCGCGGTCAAACTCGTACAGGAAGGCATTCGTGGTGTAGGCGCGGGCATCGGGAATGTACAGGTGACCCGAATAGGGCGATATGTAGATGCCGTAGGGCGACTGCATCTGTGCCACCACATCCACGGCAGGCTGATAGCCGGAGAGTCCTTCCTCGACGGTCATGTGGGGCAGTGAGATGGTGTGGGTACTGATGGTATATTCACCGGTGAGGTGCGAGAATCCGGAGCCTATGACATAAATCCGGTTGCCATAGGCCGTGCTGTAGGTGGCGGGGAAGTCCAGCACGCGAAACTCGTCGCTGGCCATGTTGAGCACCACACACTTGGACGGCACCCCGTAGCCGTCTCCTGCCGAGTTGACACAGAGGTACTGCCCACATTGCGTCACATCGCCGTAGAGGTTGATGCAGCCTGTGTCGATGCGCTTGAGCTCGCGCATCGTCTGAGCATCCACAACCGAGATGGTGCTCTCGTAGTCGTGCGGCTCCTGCCCAGCGTATCCCCCGGTGTTGGCAATGTAGAGCCGCCCGTCGTAGTAGGCGATGCCTTCGGGCTCGTAGCCCACCTGGCAGGTGTCCACAATCTGCTTGGTGGCGATGTCCACCTTGGCCACATAGCCATGGTAGGCATAAGAGGTGCAGTACAGGTGGCCCTTGCCATCGGTGGCCAGCCGCCTGTTGTTGGGGATATTCTCGGTTGCGGAGATGGCAGTGCCGTCGGGGCGGACGTATTGGATGATGTTTGACCAGTTTACCGATATGGCTATCAATGTGTCGTTGACCAGCAAGATGTCGTTGCCCGTGTCGCCCAGCCGCTGCCCCGGATTATGCAGGCGGAACCAGTTGTTGGTCACCACCCCCTTGTCCAGGTATGCCATCACCGAGTTGTTCATGCCCCAGAGTCCTTCGCACAGCACTATCAGCCTGTCCTCTGACTTGCTTGGGTCAGTGGGCAGGACATCATCGGCAGGCTGCAGCGTGCAGGCTGCCATCAGCAGGCACATGGCCAGTGCTGTGACTTGGGTGGCCAGATACTGTGCCGCTGTGCGGGCTGTGCTTTTGTGTGTGTCCTTTCTCATAGTGCGGGCTTCGGGGGGTCACAGTTCAAACTTCACGGTACATTTCCAGTTCCTGCCTGGCATGGGATATCGCTTAACCACCTCGTGGCGGCTGTTGGTCAGGTTGTTGCACTCGATGGTGGCCTGCAGCACATACCTCTCCTTGATGGTGAAGCGCTTGTTGAGCTTCACATCGATGGTCTGCCATCTGCCCAGCATGTCGTCGCGGTTGTTGGAGACCAGCGCGAAGCGGTCGCCCGTGATGAGCGTGGAGGCGCACAGCGAGTAGGAGTCATATCCGAGGTCGAGGATGGCCGAGGCCGAGTGCAGGGGTGAGTAGGGCACATAGTGCCTGTACTCGGGGGAGCCCGGCGAGGAGCAGTCGAGGTCGCGCTGGCAGGTGTAGTTGGCGTTTGCCGAGAGCGAGAACTTGCCCCACTGTCCCTTGTAGCCGCCCGAGAGCGACAGGCCCAGCGACTTGACCAGCCCGAAGTTGACCATCGACCAGCGGAACTGGCACTTCATGGGGATGGCCACGATCTTGTCCTCGATGCGGTTGTAGTAGCCGTCCACGGCCAGGTGCAGGTGGCTGTCGCGGTAGTCGAGGCCCGCATCCCACTGCACCGTATATTCGGGTCGCAGGCTGGTGCTGCCCACCAGTGTGTAGTACAGGTCGTTGAGCGTGGGCGCGCGGAATATCCTCTTGTGGAAGGCGCGGGCCGTCCACCTGCCCTTGTGATAGGAGAGCAGGTACATGGGAGCCAGCTTGCTCAGTGGATCCGCGCTGCCTGCGGTGTGGTCCTGGATGTGGGTGTAGAGCAAGGCCACGTTGGCCTCAAGCCCCCGGTAAGAGGCTATGGCCGAGAGCAGAGACTTGGAGTCGAGCCGATAGACGTAGCTGAAGCGGTACACGTCGCAGTCGAGGTCAGACCAGCGGAGGTCGGTGCTGGCCGTCAGTGACAGGTGTCGTGTGTTGTAGGAGCCTGCCACCGAAGCATATACGTCCTGCTGGGTGTAGTGGTTGTTGCAGTACATGGTGGCGGCATTGGTGCTTGGGTCCTGCAGGTAATGCAGGTAATCGTGGGCATACTTGAGGTTGCCCTTCACGGCAAAGTCTCCCAGCGTCCTCTCGTAGGAAGCCTGGGCGAAGAAGTTCTCGTCCCACTGGCGGTCGGTGGAAGCCCATTGGTCGCTCAGGCGGCGGATGACCGGGCCAGGGAGTCCGCGCTCGGAGTTGTAGTAGTAGGCATGCAGGCGAAGTCCCTCATAGAAGCCGGCGGCCTCCAGGCGGTAGAAGGAGATGTCGGAGTTGCGCCTTCGCCCCACCGTGTCCTCCGACTCCGAGTGGAAGCGGAACTTGTAGTCCCCGTCGGTGTGCTGGTATTCCGCATCGACAAAGAGCCAGTCCCGGTAGGAGAAGTAAGCCTTGGCCTTGTTGAGCCCGAATGATCCGTTGCCATACTCGGCCTGCAGCGAGGTCTTCTCCGGCCGCTTGGTGCGCATATAGACAGTGGCTGCCGAGGCATATTCCGAGGCCGACTGCAGGCGCTCGTTCCTGTTGGCATTGTAGAGTGAGACCGACTCCATGTTGGACAGGGAGTAGCGGCCCAGGTCCACCTGCCCGTTCTGGGCATTGGTGATGCGTATGCCGTCGAGATACACGCCCACATGCTGTGAGCCCAGCGAGCGCACGTTCACCGTTTTCAGCCCGCCCAGTCCGCCATAGTCCTTTATCTGCACCCCCGAGAAGTACTTGAGCGCATCGGCCACGGAACTGGTCGAGAGGTTTTGCAGGTCGGTCCCCGCCAGCGTCTGGCTGGGTGTGAGGTAATGAGGCCGCTTGCCCACGACTTCCACCGCAGGCATGGTGAAGAGCGTGTCGTCGCCGAAGTAGTCCTCGTCCCGCGCTGGCGGGTGGATAGTGTCGCAAGTGTGCTCCCCGCCCTCCCTTGCCGTCGGGTGGGTGACGGCAGGTGGGTGTCCAGCCCTGTCCTTCGCCATCGGGTGCGTGACGGCAGGTGGGTGTCCAGTCCTGTCCTTTGCCATCGGGTGGATGGCTGCGAGGATTGTGAGTGTGGCTATGAGTGTGGCTCTCATGTCTGTACAGTCGTTTGCTCCCCTCACCTGCAACGGGCCAGCGTGCGGATTGTGCCGCAGAGGCACTTGGCTGTGTATGGCTCTCTGGCGAGATGCGGGCACGGGAGGGCTTTCCGCTGCAAAGGTACGGATTTTTGCGCTTGCTTCCTTAATCCGTAATGTGTGGCGTGGCCTTACACGAACAGGATTCCATGCAAAGTTACAAAGGACTTTGCCATGCGCCCCGCCTCTGCCCGCTTTTTGGGGTCGTCCGCCCGTGTGGCCCAGGATTGCCGCCATGGCCTGGCTTCCGGGACTTGGGGTCGTCGTGGTGGTATGGGCATACACTCCCGCAGGCACATGCCTTGGTGCTGTGTGGGCGGGGAGCGGGTCGGCAGGGCGGATTGGGGCAAAAAGGAGGAGGGCGTGCCGCTGTGGTCCAGGGCACGTCCTCCTCGCGCGGTTGAATGAGAATGAGTGTTACTTCTGCAGGTCAGTCCCTCCACCCAGAGCCTGGTACAGGTTGATGGTGTTGGAGATGATGCTGTAGTCGTTGGCCACTTGCGTGAGCTGCGCGCTCAGCAGGTTGCTCTGCGCGGTCAGAATCTGCAGATAGTTGATGCTTGTCAAGTCCCACAGTTTCTGTGTCGCGTCCACGGCGTCCTGCATGCTCTGCACCTGTTTGGCCAGGTGGGTCTTCTTTGCCTGTGCGGTGTGAATGGCCGACATGGCGTTGTTCACCTCTGATCCCGCATCGAGCAGCGTCTGCTGGAATCCCAGAGTGGCAATCTCGAGCTCGGCCTTGCTGTTCCTGTAGGCCGCGCGGAGTTTCCCGTTCTGGAAGATAGGCTGGGTGAGGCTGGCCACTGCCGACATGATGATGCCTCCCGGGTTCACCACCATGGTTCCCAGGCTGTTGGCATACTGTCCGCTCGCCGAGATGTTCAGGTTGGGGTAGAAGGCCGCCTTGGCGATGTTCTTGTTGTAGAACGCGCTCGCGAGGGCAAGTTCGGCCTGCTTCACGTCGGGACGGCGGCTCAGCAATCCCACCGGTAATCCCGTGGTGCACACGCCGGGAGTGCGGAAGGAGGCCAGTGTGCCCCGCTCGATGTGCGACGGCCTTTCACCGCACAGCGTGCTCAGCGCGTTCTCCACCTGCTTGATGTTGTTCTCCAAGTCCAGCACATTGGCGCTGATGGACCAGTAGTTGGCCTCGGTGCTTGCCACTGAGGCCTGGTTGGCCTGCCCGGCCTCGAACAGCATCTTGGTCATTTCCACGTTCTTCTTCCACGTCTCCGAGGTTTCCTTGGCGATGCGCAACTGCTCGTCCAGCATGGCCAGGGAGTAGTAGAGGTTGGCCACATTGGCGATGAGGGAGGCCTTCACGCTCTGGCGCACCCACTTCTGGTTCTCCAGTGCCACCTCGGCCTTCTTCTTGGCATTGCGCAGCGAGGCGAAGCAGTCTATCTGCCAGCTCATCGTGAGGGGGAACGAGTAGGTCTTGCTGGCGCCATTGCCCATGACATCCTTGTACTCTGAGCGGTTGTAGGGGTCCACTATGCCACTGATGGTACCGCTGGGAGCAAACGCGAAACTGGGCGCGAAGGCGAGACGCGAAGCCTTGAGGTTGTTCTGCATCTCCTGTATGCGCAGGTCGGTCTGCTTCATGTTGGTGTTCTGGGCAAGCGTCTTCTCGATGAGTGCCTGTAGTGTGGGGTCGGTGAAGACCTGGCGCCACTCGATGTCGCCCAACCCGGTGGAGTCACCGCTCTGGGCATCGCCATAGATGCCGTCGGCACTGATGGAGGCCGGCCGCTCGTAGCTCTTGTAAACCCCGCAACTGCCAAGGAGTGCAGTTGCCAGGGTGATAGCCAATATCTTGTATGCTTTCATTGCTTGATGTGTGAGTTGTTTAATCTTTCTGGGCTTCGGCTTTCTGCCTCTCGCTGCGCTCCTTCTCCATGACGAACTGCTGGTCAGCCTCCTCCACCATTACGGGACGCACCTTCTCCTGAACCCACTCGAAGAAGATGAAGAAGACAGGTACCGTGAACAGGATGGCCAGTGTGCCGACGAGCAGTCCGCCGATTACACCGATGCCGATGGTGCGGTTCCCGTTGGCTCCCGCTCCTGTGGCGAACATCAGGGGAATCATTCCGAACACCATGGTGAGCACGGTCATCAGGATGGGGCGCAGTCGTGCCTCGGCAGCCGCATAGGCGGCCTCCACGATGCCCATGCCCTTCCGCCTGCGCTCCAGGGCAAACTCGGTAATCAGGATGGCGGTCTTGGCCAGCAGGCCAATCAGCATGATGATGGCCGTCTGCAGGTATATGTTGTTGTCAATCTTTCCCATGAACAGGAATGGAAGCGCGCTGTACCCCTGGTTCCACAGCCATGCGAAGGCAAACGAGCCCATGATGCCGGCGGGCACCGACAGGATGACCGAGAACGGGATAAGGAAACTCTCATACAGCATGGACAGGATGAGGAAGATGAGCACCACGCACACCCCATAGATAAGGTAGGTGTCCATGCTGTCCTTGGTCTGGTTCTCCTCTCGGCTCATGCCTCCGTACTCGAATGAGTAGCCACGGGGGAACACCTTGGCAAATTCCTCCTCCACGATGTTCATCACATCGGTGCTGCTGTAGCCGGCCGCAGGAACAAGGTTGCAGGTGATGGAGCTGAACAGGTTGAACCGGGTGTCCACCTCGGGGCCGAGTATCTTGGTCAGCTTCACGAACTGGCTCAGGGGAGCCATCTCCGTGCCGTTGCGCACAAACATGTTGTTGAGGTCCTCGGTGGTCAGGCGGGTAGCCTCGTGGGCCTGCAGCATCACGCGGTACACCTTGCCGTACTGGTTCATGTTGCTCACATACGAGCCTCCGCAGTAGCTGCCCAGCGCGGCCAGCACGTCAGAGGGGCTGATGCCGGCGCGCTTGCACTGGGCCGCGTCCACCTCCACCTTGTACTGGGGGAAGTTGCGGGCGTAGGAGGTCATGGCGCGCGATACCTCGGGGTGCTGGTTCATGGCTGTCAGGAACTTGTTGGTGTATTCCAGGAACTGCGCCTTGTCGCCGCCCTTGGTGTCCTGCAGGTTCAACTCGATGGAGCCCATGCCATAGCCGGGAATCATGCCGGGCTCGAAGACCAGGCACTGCGCGTCGGGAATCTCCTCCATCAGCCGTTTGTTGAGCAGTCCGCTCACAACGGAGCTGGTGCTCTTGAAGTTGTCAATCAATGACCAGAAGCCATATCGGCGCTCGCCCCAGGGCTTCAGCTTGAGGATGAACATGCCATAGGCGGTACCCTGCCCGGCCATGAAGCTGTAGCCGGCCACGCGCTGGTAGTCCCTGATTTCCTTGGTGTCCTTGATGATGTTCTCCACGCGGTCCATGATCTCGTTTGTCGTGGCCAGGTTGTTGCCGGGGACTCCGTTGACCACCATCATGCAGGTGCCCTGGTCCTCCTGTGGCACGAGCCCCGAGCTCAGATGGCTGGCAAAGAACACAATGCCCACGAAGCAGAGAGCCACCGAGACAAAGGAGAGGAAGCGCACCTTGCGGTTCACGCAACGCCTCAACGCGGACGTGTACTTGCCCATCATGACTGTATAGCTGGCCTCATAAGCCTGGCGTGTGCGGTAGTTTATGGCGCCGAAGAATCCCCTGCGACGCTCCTCGCTCGCGGGACGCATGAGCATGGCGCACAGGGCGGGGCAGAGCACCAGGGCGCTCACGCATGAGATGCCCACGGATGTGGCCAGGGTGACACCGAACTGTGTGTAGAAGATGCCCGAGGTACCGCCCGTGAAGGACACGGGGATGAACACGGCCATGAACACGAAGGTGCACGATATCACCGCCATGGTCACGTCGCTCATGGCGTCCTTGGTGGCCAGGTAGGGGCTGGTGTAGCCGGCGTCGAACTTTGCCTGCACGGCCTCCACCACCACGATGGCGTCATCCACCACCGTACCGATGGCCAGCACGAGGGCAAACAGGGTGAGCAGGTTGAGCGAGAACCCTGCGGCCGACATGCAGGCGAAGGTTCCTACCAGGGACACTATGATGGATATGGAGGGGATAAGTGTGGCCCGGAAGTCCTGCAGGAAGAAGTACACCACCAGTATCACCAGGATGATGGCAACCACCAGGGTCTCCTCCACATTGCTGATGGAGGCCAGCAGGAAGTCGTTGGAACTCTGCATCTCGATGAACTTCAATCCGGAGGGCAGGTCTTCGCTCAGTTCCTTCAGCTTGGCGCTGATGGCGTCGTTGGTCTCCTTGGCGTTGGCTCCCGCCACCTGGAATGACATGAAGCAGGTGGCAGGGTGGCCGTTGGCCTCGCCGTGGTAAGCGTAGGACTGGGCGCCCAGCTCCACGTCGGCCACGTCCTTCAGGCGCAGCACATTCCCGTCGGGCAGAGCCTGCAGCACGATGTTCTCGTACTGTTCCAGAGTCTCCAGGCGTCCTGTGTATTTGAGCGTGTACTGGTACACATTGCTGATGCCCTTACCATGGTTGCCGTTGACGGGCTTCTCGCCCAGCTGTCCGGCGGGAGCCTCCAGGTTCTGCTCGGCCAGTGCGTAGGTAATGTCACTGGGGACAAGGTTGTACTGGGCCATCACGTCAGGCTTGAGCCAGATACGGAGCGAGTATGTTCCGCCCAGCTCCATCACATCGCCCACGCCCTTGATGCGCTTGAGTTGCGGGATGACGTTGATGTCGAGGTAGTTGGCGATGAAGTCCTCGCTGTACTTGTCCTCGGTGTCTATCAGGGCGTCAATCTGCAGGAAGGAGGTCTGACGCTTGGTCGTCGTCACACCTATCTTGGTGACCTCTGAGGGCAGGAGTCCCTGCACGCGGCTCACACGGTTCTGCACGTTCACGGCGGCCATGTCGGGGTCGGTGCCCTGGCGGAAGTAGATGGTGATGTTGGCTGTGCCCGAATTGGTGGCCGTGGAGGTCATGTAGAGCATGTTCTCCACACCGTTGATGCCCTCCTCCAGGGGTTGCACCACAGCCTTCATCACCGCCTCGGCACTGGCGCCCGTGTAGGTGGCGCTCACCGTCACGGTGGGAGGGGCGATGTCGGGGTAAGACTCCAGTGGAAGGGAGAAGTACGATATCGCTCCCACCAGCACTATGAGGATGGCAATTGACATTGCCATGACCGGTCTTTTAATGAATATGTTGCCTTTCATCTTGCGCGATTGTATAATATAATGTGTTTCGCTGTCTGTGGGTGTCACTTTCCGAGCTTCTTCACGTCCTGTCCGTCACGCACCATGCCTGCGCCCTCCGACACAATCTCCTCGCCGCCCTTCAGCCCCGAGGTCACGATGAAGGTCTTGCCCTGGCTCTGGGGGAGGATGTCCACCATCTGCGAGTGGGCGATGCCCTTGCTGTCCACCACAAACACATTGTACTTGTCCTGCGTCTGCACGGCGGCTGTCGCGGGCACGGTGAGCACGTCCTTGTAGGTCACGGGGATGATGATGTTGCCGGTACTCCCGCTGTGCAGGATGTGCTTGGGGTTGGAGAAGGCGGCGCGCAGCTGCACGGAGCCCGTGCTGCGGTCCACCACTCCGCTGGCGCTCTCCACCCTTCCCTTGAGCTCGTACTCACTTCCGTCAACCAGCTGGAGCGTGAGGTCGGGCATGGCCTCGATGGCCTTCTCGGTGGACTCATACTGGCGGATGAGTGCCAGGAACTGGCTTTCTGTCATGCTGAAATAGACGTACATCTCGTTGTTGTCACTCACCGTGGTCAGCGGCTGGGGCATGCTGCTGCCCACCAGCGCGCCCTGGCGATAGGGCAGTGTGCCGATGACACCGTCGGCAGGGCTTTTCACGGTGGTGTAGGAAAGGCTGTTGCGGGCGTTCACCACCTGTGCCTTGGCCTGTGCCACCTGTGCCTTGGCACTGAGCAGGGTGTTCTGCGCCGTCTGCATGTCAATCTCGCTCACCACCTTCTGGTCATACAGTTTCTTGCGGCTGTCGTAGTTGATCTGAGCTGTCGCCTCCTGTGCCTCGGCCGCCTTGAGCGCTGCCTCGGCGGTGTTCAGCGCCGCGCGGTAGGGTACCTGGTCTATCACGAAGAGCACCTGCCCTTTCCTCACTTTCTGCCCCTCTGTCACGCAAAGCTTCTGCAGTGTGCCTCCGACCTGTGGGTAAACCTCAATGTCCTGGCATCCGCGTATGGTGGCACTGTATTTCTCGGTCAGTGTCACGTCACTCTTGGCCACCTTCTGGGTCTTGTAAACGGCACTGGGCATTGCTCCCTGCTGCTGCTTGTTGCCACATGAGCTGAGCATGGCCATTGCGGTCATGGCTGTTGCCAGCACGGTCATCAGTTTCTTCGTCATAATTCTTCTCATTCAAAAATTATTTGTAACTCTGTTTGTCTCTTTCTTTTACCTCGATAGTTCGGTTTCGAAATCGCCTGCAAAGTTACGACAATTCGGCTTAACGTGTTGCTCCACAAAGTTGCAGGACTTGTATTTTGTTGTTCTAATCAAGAACGCAATTTGTCTTTTAACAAAGATTAAGCGCATCGGCTCCAGGCGTGATGCTCTCTGTCCCGCCAGTACAGGTGCCATTGGCCCTTGCCAATGCCCCGTTGTCCAATTCCCGTGGAGCGGGTGTGTGTCAGGCAAGCCGGCACAGGTGGGGTTCCTTGCGCGGCATGTTGCATGGCTGGCAATCCGCCTTCTTGCCGCAGAGGGCGGCATGTGTGCTTTCCACGCAGAGCCATGCCACAGCAAGGCGGAGCGATGCGGTAAAAAACGCAAGCCGCTGCGATTGCCAACGCATGCCGCTGCAATCGCCAACGCAAGCCGCTGCAATCGCCAACGCATGCCGCTGCGATTGCCAACGCAAGCCGCTGCGATTGCCAACGCATGCCGCTGCGGTCGCCAACGCATGCCGCTGCGTCAGTCCGCGCGGTACACTTCCTCTTTCCGGGGAGATGGCAGGGGGCGCTTCCAAAACGTGAGGCGGCAGGAGACGCGATGGCCTCCTACCGCCCCGTGGCGTGTGCTTGCGCCCGATGCCGTGTGTGTGTCCTATGAGTTCATGCTCAGGAGGAACTCCTCGTTGTTGGCGGTGTTCTCCAGTTTGGATTTCACTTCGTTCATGGCCTCGATTGGGTTCATGTCGCTCAGGAACTTGCGCAGGATCCACATGCGGTCCAGGGTCATCTTGTCCTGCAGCAGGTCATCGCGCCGCGTGCTGCTGGCTGTGATGTTCACAGCGGGGAAGATGCGCTTGTTGCTCAGCATCCTGTCAAGCTGCAGTTCCATGTTTCCCGTTCCCTTGAATTCCTCGAAGATGACCTCGTCCATCTTGCTTCCCGTGTCAATCAGTGCGGTGGCGATGATGGTGAGGCTTCCCCCGTTCTCGATGTTGCGTGCCGCGCCGAAGAAGCGCTTCGGCTTGTGCAGGGCGTTGGCGTCCACTCCTCCGCTCAGCACTTTGCCGCTCGCGGGTGATACCGTGTTGTAGGCACGTGCCAGACGTGTGATAGAGTCGAGGAAGATGACCACGTCGTGGCCGCACTCCACCATGCGCTTGGCCTTTTCGAGCACGATGCCGGCGATTTTCACATGACGCTCGGCTGGCTCGTCGAAGGTGCTGGCGATGACCTCGGCCTTCACCGTGCGTGCCATGTCGGTCACCTCCTCGGGACGCTCGTCGATAAGGAGCATCATCAGGTAAGCCTCGGGGTGGTTGGCCGTGATGGCGTTTGCGATGTCCTTGAGCAGCATGGTCTTGCCTGTCTTTGGCTGTGCCACGATGAGCGCGCGCTGTCCCTTGCCGATAGGAGCGAAGAGGTCCACCACGCGTGCCGCCATGGAGTCGCCCTTGCCGCTGCACAGCTTGAACTTCTCGTTGGGGAACAGCGGAGTGAGGTTCTCGAAGGGGCTGCGGTCACGCACAATCTCGGGGTCGCATCCGTTGACGCTGCTGACCTCGATGAGAGGGAAGAACTTCTCGTTGTCGCGCGGCGGGCGGACGGGTCCTTCCACCACATCGCCTGTCTTGAGGCCGTAGTGGCGTATGGTCTGTGCGTTCACATAGATGTCGTCAGGACTGCTCAGGTAGTTGTAGTCACTGCTGCGCAGGAATCCGTAGCCCTCGTTCATCACTTCCAGAACCCCCTCGCCGCGTATGTTCAGGCCGAAGTCGTAGTTCTCGCTGGCAGTCCTGGGAGTTCCTTGTGTGTAGTTTTCTGTTGCCGGCGCGCTGTCGGTCTGTGTGCCATAGGGTGTCTCTTGCCTGTCACGGGCGTTCTCGTTGGTCTGGCGCCCGTAGGTGTTGTTGTAGGCGTAGTTGTCGTTGCCCGTGGGAGGAATGTCCTGTACGATGAAGAAGTCGTCGCTCACTCGGATGAGTCCCTCCCCGTTTGTGACGGTCTTGTCCTCCTTGTCCTGCCGTTCCGGCGAGCCGGCATTGCTTTCGGTCACAGGCTTGGGGTCCTCTGGCGTGCTCTCGTTGCTTGTGGCAGTTGTTTCCTGTTCGGGTTGTGTGGCGTTTGCCGGCTGTGTGTTGGTGCTTGTCATGGTGTTCTGCTCTTCTTCTGTTTTTACCTTGCGTGGCCTTCCCCTTTTCTTTGCGGCAGGTGCTGCGGGCGCTTGTGGCTCCTGCTCTGCAAATGGGATTGTGCCCTGTGTGGCCTCTGGGCTGTCCTGCCTGGTGTCCTTGTCCTGCTTCTTCTCGCTGCTGCCCGCCTGTGCGTCTGCCGTGGCTGTGGCTGGCGTGTCGGTCTGCGGTGTCTCGGTCTTGGGCTTGCGTCCGCGTTTCTTGGGTGTCCTCTCGCCCTTGCCCGTGTCCTGGCTTTCGGGCTCTGCCGCTTTTGCCGTGCCGCGCTTTCCTTTGGCATTGCCGCCTGCCGGCTTGTTGGAGCCGGCCATGGCCTCCGCGTCTATAATGTTGTATATGAGTGTGGTGGCATCATTCGCAGGTTCTGCGTTCACGCTTTTTGCCAGCGCAGACAATTCTTCGAGTGACATGTTCTCGAGTTCACTTTTCGTGTGCATAATAATAAAGGTATGCTGTTATGATTTTCCGTTTGTTCTGAAATGGGAATCCTCAGGAGAGCGAAGAGTGACGCTGTCCTTGTTTCATTTGGTCTGCAAAATTACTTTTTCTTGCCCAAACGGCCAAATTTGCGCAATGTTTTCTTCTGTCCGCTACTTATTTTGTGGTACTTTTGTGACGTGAAGAGACAAAAAGAGGATAATTTCATCAGGCATGCGTTGTGCCGGTCTGGTTTTTCCGAAAGTAAATCATGAGCAGCATATCCTATTTGCAAGTGCAGGGTCTGACGCGCGGAGTGGGCGACAAGACCCTCTTTGACAACATATCATTCAGTGTGGCACAGGGGCAGAAGGTTGGCCTTATCGCGCGCAACGGGGCAGGCAAGAGCACGCTGTTGAACATATTGGGCGGAAAGGACAGCGCCGACTCGGGGCAGGTGGTGTGGCGCAACGGGCTTCGTGTCGGATACCTGGAGCAGACACCACAGTACCCCATGGAGCTGACGGTGCTGGAGGCTTGCTTCTGGCACGGCAACGAGACCACCAACCTCATACGCGAGTACGAGTCATGCATGGGCACGCCGGGCACGCCGGGCCTGCAGGGGATACTCGACAGGATGGACCAGCAGAAGGCCTGGGACTATGAGAACCGCAGCAAGACCATACTGAGCAAACTTTCCATAACGGACTTCCAGAAGCCGCTCGCCCAGCTATCGGGGGGGCAGATGAAGCGTGTGGCACTGGCCAACGTGCTCATCATGGAGCCGGAGTTCCTTATCCTGGACGAGCCCACCAACCATCTCGACCTGCAGATGATAGAGTGGCTCGAGGGCTACTTGCGGCGGTCAAATGTCACGCTCCTGATGGTGACGCACGACCGATACTTCCTCGACAACGTGTGTTCCGTCATCCTGGAGATGGACGACGAGACTGTGTATGCCTATCACGGCAACTATGCCTATTACCTGGAGAAGCGCCAGGAGCGCCAGGAGAACCTCAGGAGCGAGGTGGCACGAGCCAACAACCTGTACCGCACCGAACTGGAGTGGATGCGGCGCATGCCACAGGCACGCGGACACAAGGCACGCTACCGCGAGGAGGCATTCTATGAGCTGGAGAGGAAAGCCAGGCGGAGCGTGGAAGAGCGGCAGGTGAGGCTCGAGACGAAGTCGGCCTACATCGGCAGCAGGATATTCGAGGCGGAATATGTGAGCAAGAAGTATGACCGCGTGATACTGAAGGACTTCTACTACAACTTCTCGCGATACGAGAAGATGGGAGTCGTGGGAGGAAACGGGACAGGCAAGAGCACGTTTGTGAAGATGCTCCTGGGGCTGGTGAAGCCCGACTCGGGGCGTTTCGTGGTGGGGGAGACCGTGCGCTTCGGTTACTACAGCCAGGAGGGGATGCACTTTGACGCGCGGATGAAGGTGATAGACGCCGTGCGCAAGGTGGCCGAGTACATTGACCTGGGAGGCGGGCGTCATTTGTCGGCCATGCAGTTCCTCCAGCACTTCATGTTCACTCCACTGCAACAGCAGAACTATATAGCCAAATTGTCGGGAGGGGAGCAACGGAGGCTGCACCTGTGCATGGTGCTCATGCAGAACCCTAATTTCCTGGTGCTCGACGAGCCAACCAATGACTTGGACATCAACACCCTGCAGATTCTGGAGCAGTACCTGCAGGACTTCCAGGGCTGTGTCATCGTGGTCAGCCATGACCGATACTTCATGGACAAGGTGGTGGACCACCTGCTCGTGTTCCGTGGCGATGGCGTGGTGCAAGACTTCCCCGGAAACTACACGCAGTTCCGCGAGTGGGAGGACGAGCGCGAGGCACATAGGGAGAGGCTGGCGGCAGACGCTGGAAACGGGGGAGGCGCGGCGGACGTCAAGGACTGCAAGAAGCCGCCACGCCTCGAGCAGAAACGCAAGATGACGTTCAAGGAGAAGCAGGAGTTCGCCTCGCTGGAGCAGGACATTGCCCGCTTGGAGCAGGAGAAGGCCGACATCGAGGCGCGCCTGTCCAGTGGAAGCATCAGCGTGCAGGAGATAACGGAGTTGAGCAAACGCTTGCCAGTGCTCACGGACGAACTCGATGAGAAGTCGATGCGCTGGCTGGAGTTGAGCGAGATAGAGTAGGGATGCCCATGGACGGCACGGCGCGATTACCCGGAGAACGTTCCGTGATGGTGATTTCGCAGGACGTTCAATGTCCGGGAAAGCAGGAGAGGAGTGTGCCGGGACAAGTCCATGGCGGGTGTCTTCCGCATCGGGCCGAGTGGAACGGCCTGGCGGTCCGCAGCACAACCCGCTTTCTTGCAAGAACCTCCCTGTGGAGGGCAGCGGGCAGTAGTCCGGCGGGAAGTGTGTGGCACGCCTTTCCGCATATTCTCCCTTGTCTTTGCGGAAGCGCGAAGGCTGTGCTTCCCCGCACAGCCTTCGCGCTTAAATCATAAATAGGTATGAGGCTCAGGGAACTTCACACCCCCAGCCAGGCTTCATCACGCTTCCCCCCACTGCTTGCGCAGCAGTTCGATGGCAGCGGGGAGCACCGTGGCACGGTCGCCCTCGCAGCCACACTCAAAGGAGATGTGTCCCTGGTAGCCCATTTCCTTGAGAGCCCTCATGCCCTCGCGGTAGTCGTCCTTGTCACCGTCCTCGCCCGGCATCAGTCGCCGTCCTCGGCTTGCTATGTGCACGTGCCGCAGGTACTTGGTGCCTGCAGCCATGAAGGCGGCGTAGTCCGAGGTCTCCTCCTGCATGTGCCAGAAGTCGCCCATGCATCTCACGCCCTCGCTGCTGGCATCGCGGCAGATGGCAGCCGCATCGGCCACCAGACGCAGGTAGAAGCATTCCTTGCGGTTGAGTGGTTCCAGGATGACAGTCGTTCCGCACTTCAGCGCAAACTCGCCCAAGTCATGCAGCTGCTCGCACAGGTAGTTGCGCGTGTCCATTGTGTGTGGCTTGCAGGGGCTCTGGAAATTGAAGGCCGGCACCATGATTACACCGCAGGAGCCTATCTGTCCGGCAGCCTCCACTATCTCGCGCATGGTGGTGTCAAACTGTTGCTTCTGCTCGTCCTCGGCAAGGATAAAGCCGCTGAAGCCGGCGCAGATGGCACTCATCTTGATATTCCGGCCCTGCAGAGCCTTGTTGATCTCGCCCACGCGGCTCTTCAGGTTGCTGCCACCCACCTCCAGGCCGTTTACCCCATGCGCCTCCATGAAGTCCAGTTTGTCCCCGAGCGTGTCCCCCAGGGCCACCCCTTCCTGCAGGCAGATGTTGAGTGGCGTGTCACTCTTCCTGCCCTTGCGTATTGAGCGGCAGGATGAGAAAAACGGGGTGGATGCCATGGAAGCCGCTGCCATGCCTGAGAGCGACCCTAAAATGAATTTTCTGCGTTTCATTCCGTGCAGTTTAGGTGTTGTTTGGGCTTTACTGTCCCTGTCCGGGCTTCTTCACCGTATAGGAAGCCAAGTCCAGCGGCCCCATTGCCAGGGTGGCGGGCATGAGGTCCATGGGTGACTGCGTCATCTCGTCCCATGTGGTTGTCGCACCGGTGTAGGCGGCCTCGCGTGCCATGATGGCTGCCATGCACGAGGCTGCGCAGTCGCTTGCCTCCTCATGTGCGGTGCCCTTGCGGATGTGGTTGACCCAGTCCACATGCTCCAGCACATAGGGGTCATGCTGCTTGAACTCCCGGTTGGCCGCTTCCTCGTCGTACTTCCACAGGAGATTTCCCTGCAAGTCCTTTATCTCGTTTGTCTCGCTGTCCCACGAGCCCTTCGCGCCCTGGATGTACTCGCTTATCTTGTTGCTGCATCCGTCAATCTGGCGGCACATGCTGTGCATGTGTATCCCGTTCTCCATCACGAAGTCGGTGCTGAACATGTCATACTGGTCGCCGGTCACCCTGCGTTGGCGCGCGCCGAACGAGGTGGCGTTGACGGGCTTGAGCCCGCTCATCCACAGGAACACGTCGATGTTGTGCACATGCTGCTCCACGATGTGGTCTCCGCTCAGCCACGTCCAGTTGACCCAGTCGCGTATGTTCCATTCCATGTCGCTCCATCCGGGTTGGCGCTCCTTGTACCACAGCATGCCCTGGTTCCAGTACACGTTTCCGCCGGTGATCTCGCCTATGAGTCCGGCCTGTATCTGCTTGTTGGCCTCCACATAGCGGCGCTCGTGGTGGCGCTGTGTGCCCGTGACCACGCTCAGGCCCTTTGCCTGTGCCTGCTTGGCCGCAGCCATGATGGTGCGGTATCCCTTGGGGTCAACGGCGATGGGTTTCTCCAGGAACGAGTGCACGCCCTTCCCGGTGGCATACTGGAAATGGGTAGGTCTGAAGGCGGGTGGGGTGGCGATGATGGCCATGTCCACGCCCGAGTCAATGACCTTCTGGTAGGCGTCGAAGCCTGTGAAGCAAGCCTCGTCGGGCACCTCCTGCTGGCGGTCGTTCTTCAGATGGGCGCGCAAGTCCTGCAGGCGGTCATCGAACACATCGCCCAGTGCAGTCACCTTGATGCCGTTGGCGGCGTCGAGCAGGTTCATCACCGCGCCAGAGCCACGTCCGCCGCATCCTATCACGCCCACCTTGAGTTCTTTGCCGTCAACAGCCTTGTCGGGCAACTCCGGCACATAATATTCCCCCTCTTTCTTCAGGGGAGTCAGTTTTCCGTTCCCGCTTCCGCCGCTGCAACTTGCCAATATGGCAGGCGCCGCCATTCCCGCTGCGCCGATGAGCGCGACGTTAGTAAGAAACCTTCTTCTGCCCAAGTCCTTCTCGTTCATTGTTGGAATAGTTTGATATGTATAAAAGTGTGTTGTCTGTTCCTGTCTCTATTTTGCGTCCACACCCCCGGGCACCTCGCATACCACACGGAAGCCGATGCCCTTCATGTCCGAGAACCACCAGATGCTCTTGGGGTTCTGCGGGTCTGTCTTGAGCCACTTCTCGTAGTCGGTGTGCGCGCGTGAGGCGCAGCGCACGTCGGCCGCATCGTCTGCATAGCATCCGCCACGCACCACGTATTCCTTTCCCGAAGCGGGCCCCTTGGGGTCCCTTGCCCCGTCCTGGAGACGGGCGTAAGTGTCCTCGGCATACCAGTCGGAGCAGTATTCGAGCACATTGCCCAGCATGTTCTTCAGGCCAAACGGATTGGGCTTCACGCGTGACGGTTCCTGTGTGCGGCTTTTGCTGTTGTTGGCATAGACGACATAACTGTTGATGGTGGTCGTGTCGGCACTGAAGAAACGCCGCCAGAAGCCCGTGTTGGAGAATTCGGACGGGTTCCCCTTGAAGAAATACGGGCTGTCGGTACCTCCCCGTGCCGCATATTCCCATTCGGCTTCGGTGGGCAGGCGGTATTTCTTGCCGGTCTTGAGCGAGAGCCACTGGCAGAAGGTCTCGGCCGCGTAGTGTGTCATGGTGATGGCCGGGCGGCTGCCCATGCCCCAGCCCTGGTCAGGCATCCCGAAGGGAGGCGTGGGGCCCGAGACCGCGTCCACGTCGGGGCGGCTGTTGTTGGCGTAAATCTTGGATGGCGGGGTGCGTCCCTCCGACATGGTCTGTGCGTAGAAGGCCCAGTACTGGTCCCATGTGACCTCGGTCTCGGCCATGTAGAATGCCGACACCGTCACCCTGCGCCGGGGATGCTCGTCGGCGTGGCTGAACTTCTCGCCCTCCTGGCTGCCCATGAGGAAGGAGCCCCCCGGGATGGCCTTCATGCTTATGGTGACGCTGGTGGTGGGCACCTGCTCGGTGAAGTCCGCGAACCTGGTCACGCGCGTGGCCTCGGCAAAGGTTGCCGCAGTGGTGTCCACGGGAGCCTTGTCCATCTTGGCGTGCTTGTATCCAGGCATTGCGTGCCCCACGTCCAGGTGGCAGCTGATGCACTGCAGTCCCAGTTTTTCCTCGTTCTCCTCGTAGTAGAGGTGTGCCGCCACGCCGTCGTCGGACAGTCCTTGCGGAAACAGGCTGGCGTGGCACCGCTTGCATGACTCGTTGAAGACGATGGTCTGCGCGTACTCCAGTTCCCTCTTGCTCTCGAAGTCGATGTCCTCCTTGTCTTTTGTCATGGCGGCCCACACGTCCTTCATGCCCATCCGCGCCTTGGCCGTGAAGTGCTTCCAGGTGCCCTCGGGCGGCAGGTGGCACTCGGCGCAGCCCGTTTTCACGCCGCTGCGGTTGCTGTAGTGTGCCGCCTGCTTCCAGCTGTCGGTGGCCTCGGGGTGGAAATGGCAGGCCATGCACGCCTCGTCACTCGAGCTCCACTCGTAGAAGTGGTTGCCTGTCAGCGCGATGGCCACGCCCGCCAGGAGCGCGCCCGCCAGCGGAAGCCACTTGGCGCGCGCCTTCCTGTTGTCTTGTCTGTGCGTGTGTTGTGTCATTTTGCCCGTCTCATTGTCAGTTCCGGCGATATCTTGACAAGCCTCTTCCCCTCCACGCGTTTCACCACGGTGTGCCCGATGAGCTTGAGCGACCATGTGCTGTCGCTCAGCTGCGTGAGCAGGGTCTCCTGCGTCTCGCTGCCCAGGTCGTTTGACAGGTTGAGGATGGCAGACTTGTCGTCCTTGATCCGGAACGACGTGACAGTCCATACCCCGTACACCTCACCGTTCAGGTAACCGTTCATCGGCCCGAAGTCCTCCATGGTGGGCACGGTGATGGACTCTTCGTATAAGTCAATATTCAAGTTTATCTTTTCCTGCGGGCAAGTCAGTCTCAGCTTCCACGGGCTCTGTGCCGCCACCGTGGCCGCGCAGGCAAGCAGGATGATGGAAAAGGGTATTCTCATTACAGGTCTACTGTGGTTTCACCTACAAATTTAGCCATTTTATTCGGCAAATTCCACGTTCGTTTACAATTTTTATGCTTTTACGTGCCCCTTCTGGCCTGCCGGTGTCACGGCATTGCCATATTCGGCTTGTCTGATGGCGGAGCGGGGATTCTGGGCGCGCCCACTTGCCCTTGCCATCGCAGCGGCATGCGTGTGCCATCGCGGCGGCATGCATGTGCCATCGCAGCGGCATGCATGTGCCATCGCGGCGGCATGCATGTGCCATCGCGGTGGCATGCATGTATGGGACTGGCGCGGCAGGGTGGGACCGTGCTTTCTGCAGGCAGGGATGCGCCATGACAGAGGGGCGTTCCCTCCACACTCTCTGGCCGTTTTCCGTGCGCGCACGCGTATTATTAAAAATGAGAGTCCACGTGTTTCGAAAATTTGTCGTACCTTTGCCGCAAACAGGATATATCGTAACACATACATTGTCAATGAGCGGAAAAAAGACAACACCAGACTATGTGCTGGAGAGCAGCTGGGAGGTGTGTAACAAGCTGGGAGGCATATACACGGTGCTTTCCACCAGGGCCAAGACCCAGGAAGCCCTGTTGGGCGGAAATCTTCTGTTTATCGGCCCCGACCTTTGGCACGGCCGGGAGAATCCCCTGTTTTCCGAGGATCCTGACCTGTGGCCCGAATGGGTGGCCACCATGGCGGCCGAGGGTGTCGGGCTGCGTATGGGACGCTGGAACATTCCCGGGAAGCCCAAGGTGGCCCTGGTGGATTTCCAGCCCTTTTTCGTCAGGAAGAATGATCTGTATGGACAGGCGTGGAGAGACTTCGGGGTGGACAGCCTGCATGCCTATGGCGACTATGACGAGTCCAGCATGTTCGCTTACGCGGCGGGTCTCGTGGTAGAGGGCTTTTGGAAATTCTTCCTGAGGGACAAGGGCGCGCGGGCCGTATATCATGTCAACGAGTGGATGACTTGCCTGGGCGCTTTGTACGTGCGCAAGCATGTGCCCCAGGTGGCGACGGTGTTCACCACCCACGCCACTTGCGTGGGACGCAGTATCGCGGGCAACGGGAAGCCCCTGTACCAGTATCTGCATGATTACGACGGACGGCAGATGGCACGCGAGCTCAACGTGGAGTCGAAGCACAGTGTGGAGAGGCAGACGGCGATGAACGTGGACTGCTTTACCACCGTGAGCGACGTGACGGCGCGCGAGTGCGCCGAACTGCTTGACAAACCCTGTGACGTGGTGCTCGAAAACGGCTTCGAGCCCGATTTCGTGCCGGCAGCGGGCGCGGCCTTCGCGGCCCGGCGGCGACAGGCCAGGGACACGATCCTGGGTGTCGCCCGCGCACTCACCGGGGCCGACATGCCCGATGACACGCTCATCGTGAGCACAAGCGGGCGCTATGAGTACAGGAACAAGGGGCAGGACGTGTTCATGGAAGCCATGTACAGAAGCCTATATGACGACCGCCTCACCCGCCCCGTGCTGGCCATGGTGCAGGTTCCGGCCTGGACGGCGGGGCCGCGCGCCGACCTGCAGGACCGCCTGAGGCATCCCGTGGCGGACGGCTCCCCGCTGCAGGACCCCATATGCACCCATGTGCTCCGCGAGCCCTGGAACGACCCCGTGACCGGCTTCCTGCACAACCACGGCATGAAGAACCAGGCCACGGACCGTGTGAAGGTCATCTTCGTCCCTTGCTACCTTGACGGCAGGGACGGCATCTTCGAGAGCACCTATTACGACCTGCTTATCGGCAGCGACCTGGCCGTGTATCCGTCCTACTACGAGCCGTGGGGCTATACGCCCCTTGAGGCCGTGGCCTTTCATGTGCCTTGTGTCACCACTTCGCTCGCGGGCTTTGGCGCGTGGGTCAACAAGACCAAGGGCTCGGACAGCCATCTGGAGGACGGTGTGGAGGTCGTGAGGCGTGATGACTACAATTTTGACCAGGTGGCGAATGCCGTGCGCGACGCGATAGCCAAGATGTGCGGGATGAGTGCCAAGGAGGTCGACGCGGCGCGCAAGAAGGCAGCCCAGGTGGCCGCAAAGGCCCAGTGGAAGCATTTCATACCCAAGTATGAGCAGGCGTACGCCTTCGCGCTTGACAGAGCGGCACAACGCAACGCGTGAGGCACACCGCAGCCCCGTTCTGACAAAAACAAACAGGAACAAACATAAACATAGAACAATGAAGATTAGAGCAAGCTACACCAACCAGCCATGCTGGAAGCAGGTGACAGTCAAGAGCAACATCCCCGTCGAGTTGAGGAAGCTGGAGGAACTGGCCCGCAACATGTGGTGGGCGTGGAACCACAGCGCCAAGAGCCTGTTCCGCAGCCTGGACAGCAAACTCTTTGACGAGTGTGACGGCAACCCGGTCCTCCTGCTGCAGCGCCTGAGTTTCGAGAAGATGGAAAAACTCTCCCATGACCAGGCCTTGATACAGAGAATGGACGAGGTGTACAATGAGTTCCGCGCATATATGGACGAGAAGCCCGACAAGAGCCGCGCCAGCGTGGCGTACTTCTGCATGGAGTACGGACTGAACCACGTGCTGAAGATATATTCGGGAGGACTGGGCGTGCTGGCGGGCGACTATCTGAAGGAGGCCAGTGACTCAAACGTGGACATGTGCGGCGTGGGCTTCCTGTACCGTTATGGCTATTTCACCCAGTCGCTCAGCATGGACGGCCAGCAGGTGGCAAACTACGAGGCACAGAACTTCGGGACGCTCCCAATCGAGCAGCAGATGGACGCGGACGGGCATCCTATGGTGGTGGATGTACCCTATATGGATTATGAGGTGCATGCCTATGTGTGGCGTGTCAATGTGGGGCGTGTCACGCTGTACCTGCTTGACACCGACAACGACATGAACTCACAGTTTGACCGCTCCATCACCCATGCCCTCTATGGTGGTGACTGGGAGAACAGGCTCAAGCAGGAAATCCTGCTGGGTATAGGTGGTGTGCTCATGCTGCAGAAACTGGGCATCAAGAAGGACGTGTATCACTGCAACGAGGGACACGCTGCCCTGTGCAACGTGCAGCGCCTGCTGGATTATGTGCGTGAGGGAAAGTCTTTCACGCAGGCTCTCGAACTTGTGCGCGCCTCCTCGCTTTACACCGTGCACACTCCCGTGCCCGCAGGCCACGACTATTTCGACGAGGGTCTGTTCGGGAAGTACATGAGCGGATACCCGCAGATGCTGGGCATCTCGTGGGATGAGTTTATCGGCATGGGGCGCATGAACCCCGATGACAAGGGCGAGCGTTTCTGCATGAGCACCTTCGCGTGCAACACTTCGCAGGAGGTCAACGGCGTGAGCTGGTTGCACGGCGAGGTGAGCAAGAAGATGTTCGCGGGCATATGGAAGGGGTATTACCCCGAGGAGAGCCATGTGGGCTATGTGACCAATGGCGTTCACTTCCCCACCTGGTGCGCCAATGAATGGCGCAAGCTGTACGCCTCCAACTTCGATGAGAATTTCATCCACGACCAGAGCAACCAGTCGATATGGGAGGCCATATACGACGTGAGCGACGAGGAGGTGTGGGCCACACGCATGGCCTTGAAGACGAAGTTGGTGGAGTATATCCGCAAGCAGTTCCGTGACCGCTGGCTCAAGAACCAGGGCGACCCCTCGCGCGTGGTGTCGCTGATGGAGAAGATCAACCCAAATGCCCTGCTTGTGGGTTTCGGGCGCCGTTTTGCCACCTACAAGCGGGCTCACCTGCTGTTCACCGACTTGGAGCGCCTGTCAAAGATTGTCAACAATCCCGACTACCCCGTGCAGTTCCTCTACACAGGCAAGGCGCATCCTGCGGATGGCGCGGGACAGGCTCTTATCAAGAAGATATATGAGATAAGCCAGCGTCCCGAGTTCCTTGGCAAGATTATCTTCCTGGAGAACTACGACATGCAGTTGGCCCGCCGTCTTGTGAGCGGCGTGGACATATGGATGAACACGCCCACCCGCCCGCTCGAGGCATCGGGCACATCAGGCGAGAAGGCTCTTATGAACGGTCTGGTGAACCTTTCTGTGCTTGATGGCTGGTGGTACGAGGGTTATCGTCCAGGAGCAGGCTGGGCACTCACGGACAAGCGCACCTACCAGTACCAGGAGCACCAAGACCAGCTCGATGCGGCCACCATCTATGGCCTGCTTGAGAACGAGATAATGCCTCTCTACTACGCCCGCAACGCTGAGGGAATCAGCACAGGCTGGGTGAAGGTCATCAAGAACAGCATCGCGCAAATCGCTCCGCACTACACCATGAAGCGCCAGCTTGACGACTATTACAACAAGTTCTACAACCGCCTGCACGCCCGTTTCGGGACACTTGCCGCCAACGGCGGAAAGCTCGCCCGCGAGATTGCCGACTGGAAGGAGAATGTGGCCGCCCATTGGGACCAGATACACGTGGACAGCATAGAGAAGGGCGAGGATCTCCAGAACGGGGACGTGGAGGCAGGAAAGAAGTACAACATCAAGATTGTGGTTGACGAGGCAGGTCTGGACGACGCCATAGGCGTAGAGCTGGTAACTCTGACGACCGACAAGGACGGCCAAGACCATGTCTATCATGTGGATCCCTTCCGCATGGTAGAGCGCAACGGAAACAAGTACACGTTCACAGCCTCGCACAGCATAGACAACGCAGGCTTGTTCAAGGTGTGCTACCGCATCTATCCCAAGAATGAGAACCTGCCCCACCGGCAGGATTTCTGCTACGTGAAGTGGTTCGTGTGACCCCATGCGGGATGCGCGGTGTGACGTGCGGGCTGTTCCCCGCAATGTGACGGATTGCGCTTCCACGGCATGAGCAAACGAAAGAGTCCCCCCTGCCCTTGTGGTGGAGGGGACTTCTTATATTCTCCCCAAAAAACATTCAGTTCGAAAAAAGTTTGTACCTTTGCTTCTCATGATGGTTGTACACATTAATATATAATAGAGACCTTATGCGGAAGAAGTTCTTTGTCGTGCTGTGGGTGCTGTTCTTCTCTTGGCTTTTGCTTCTGGGAGTAATATTCTACAGTATCTTCAACGGCTACATAGGCTACATGCCGAATATTGAACAACTGCAGAATCCGGTGAACAAGTTTGCCTCGCAGGCACTCTCGGCCGACGGCAAGTTGCTGGGCACGTGGAGTTACAGTAAGGCCAACCGCATTTTCGTCAGTTACGAGGATCTCCCCCCCGCTATAGTGCAGGCGCTGGTGGCTACCGAGGACGTGCGCTTCTACGAGCACAGCGGAGTGGACTACCGCGCTTTGCTGCGGGCCATTGTCAAGCGCGGAATCCTGCGCAATAAGAACGCGGGCGGCGGAAGCACCATCACACAGCAACTGGCAAAGCAACTGTATTCCGCGAAGGCCGAGAATGTGCGCGAGCGGCTCTTGCAGAAGCCAATCGAATGGGTGATAGCCATCAAGCTGGAACGTTTCTACACGAAGGAGGAGATAGTGAGCATGTATCTCAACTACTTTGATTTCCTTCATAACGCCGTGGGCATCAAGACGGCGGCCAGGACATATTTCGGCAAGGAACCCAAGGACCTTACCGTCAACGAGTGTGCCACATTGGTGGGCATGTGCAAGAACCCCAGTTTCTACAATCCCGTGCGTTTCCCCGACAGGTGCAGGGATAGGCGTAACGTGGTGCTCGGACAGATGGTGAAGGCAGGTTACATGACACAGCAGGAGATGGACAAACTCTGCATGGAGCCTGTCGCGCTCAACTTCCACCGCACCGACCATAAGGAGGGCAGCGCGGCTTATCTGCGCGAGATGCTCCGCCGGGTGCTCATGGCCAAGAAGCCGGCGCGGTCCGACTATGCCAGTTGGCAGGGACAGAACTTCTACGAGGACTCTATCGCATGGGAGAACGACCCGCTCTACGGATGGTGCAATAAGAATGCCAACCGCGAAGGAAGGCACTATAACCTATATGCCGATGGGCTGAAAATCTACACGACCATAGACAGCCGCATGCAAGAGTACGCCGAGCAGTCGGTCGTCGGGCATGTGGCGGGCGAGTTGCAGAAAGCCTTTGACCGTGAACTTCGCCGGAACCGCAACGCACCCTATGCCTCCTCGTTGTCCCCGGCACAGGTCAAGGCCGACCTGGTACGCGCGAAGCGTCAGAGTGCCAGGTATATACAGATGAAGGCCGCAGGCTATTCCGATGCAGAGATCGACGACGCTTTCGCCACGCCCACCGAGATGATTGTATATACAGGGCATGGTGACAAGGACACAACAATGACACCCATGGACAGCATCAAGTACTACAAGTCCTTCCTGCGTGCAGGTTTCATGTGCATGGACAACGAGACCGGGGCTGTCAAGGCTTATGTGGGTGGGCTGGACTTTTCGCATTTCCAGTACGACATGTGCACGCAGGGCCGCAGGCAGGTGGGTTCGACCATCAAGCCGTACCTGTACGCGCTTGCCATGGAGAACGGGTGGAGTCCTTGCGACGAGGCGCCCAATGTGCAGCAGACCTACCATGTGGCAGGCAAGGAATGGACACCCCGAAACGGAAGCAAGGCGCGTTATGGCGAGATGGTGACCCTCAAATGGGGGCTGGCGCAAAGCAACAACTGGATTTCCGCCTGGCTGATGAACCAGTTGTCGCCTGCCGCCCTTGTGCGTCTGATACACGAGTTCGGCGTGCAGAACAGGGACATTCACCCCTCGCTTGCCCTTTGCCTTGGCCCCTGTGACATTTCTGTGGCCGAGATGGTGGGGGCATACACGGCGTTTGCCCGCAAGGGAGTACGCCGCTGTCCGCTTTATGTGACCCGCATAGAGGACAGCAACGGCGAGTTGTTGGCCGAGTTCCAGCCGCGTGTGCGCGAGGTGATATCCGAGCAAGCCGCCTGCAAGATGGTGACATTGATGCGCGGGGTGATAGACAACGGCACTGGCCGCCGCATGCGAGCGCGCTACGGGATCACCGCGCCCATGGCGGGCAAGACGGGCACCACGAATGACAATTCCGATGGGTGGTTTGTGGGCTACACGCCCAGCCTCAGCTTTGGCGCCTGGGTGGGCGGCGAGGAGCGTGACATACACTTCGCAAGCATGGCCATCGGGCAGGGAGCGAATTCCGCCCTGCCCATTGCGGCCTATTTCTTGAAGAAGTTGTATGCCGACCGCAGCCTGGGCTATTCGCAAGACGAGGACTTCGATATCCCTGCGGGATTCGACCCGTGCGGACAGCAGGAAACAGCAGGGGGAGAGGAGGATGCCGGGGAAGAGGCCGTCCTGGACGAGTTGGGGAACTGATGTTGCACAACCAAACAAACAAGCATGAGATGAAATACCTGGCACTTATCCCGGCGCGCTACGCAAGCACCCGTTTTCCGGGGAAACCCCTTGCCGTGTTGGGAGGAAAACTGGTCGTGCAGCGCGTCTATGAACAGGCGCGCCTGGCATTCGACGATGTGTATGTCTGCACCGATGACGATCGCATTTTCTCGGCGGTGGAGGCATTCGGGGGAAAGGCGGTAATGACCGACAGCGGCCTGCGCAGTGGTACAGACCGTTGCTGGCAAGCCTGTGAGCGCATAGGGACTGACGCGGATGTGATAGTGAATATCCAGGGCGATGAGCCTTTCGTGCAGAAGTCCCAGCTTGAAGGACTGAAAGACTGCTTCCAGGACGGACACACCCAGATAGCGACACTGGTGAGGCCTTTTTCCGGGAATGACACGTTCGAGGAACTCTCTAACCCCAACTCCCCCAAGGTCGTGGTGGACAAGAATATGCGTGCCCTCTATTTCAGCAGAAGCGTGATACCGTATTTGCGGGGTGTCGGACAGCAGGACTGGCTTTCATGCCACACCTTCTACAAGCACATAGGGCTGTATGCCTACCGGCGTGAGGTGCTTCGCCAAATTTCCCGTTTGGCGCCAGGCGTATTGGAGAAGGCCGAGTCGCTTGAGCAGCTGCGATGGCTGGAGAACGGGCTCGTGATAAAGGTGGCGCTTACGGACACGGAAACGGAAACGGTGGGCATTGATACTCCTGCCGACCTTCAGAGAGCCGAGTTGTATCTGAAGAGCAAAAAGATTCAACTATAATTTTGATACTCCAGGCATTTGTCGTAAATTTGCGGTCAAATGAGCATCAGAATGGTATTCAGAAAAAAGATAATCCTCCTCCTTCTGCCATGCTTGCACTTCCCTATGGCTGGTCAACAGATAAAGATAGGGAATTACACCTTTTCGGACGGAGGCGAATATCAAGGTGAGTTGTTCAAGGGGAAGCCTTACGGGCACGGAACCACCACTTTTCCCAACGGAGACACGCACACTGGAGAGTACGTGAAGGGCAAGCGCCAGGGAAAGGGTGTCTATCTCTTTTCCGATGGGGAGAAGTACGAGGGCGAGTGGTTTCAGAACCAGCAGCACGGCATGGGCACGTTCTATTTTGCCAACAACAACAAGTACGTTGGCCTTTGGTTCAGGGACTACCAGCAGGGCCAGGGCACCATGTACT